>ENA-OPWC01000292-OPWC01000292.1-human-gut-metagenome-genome-assembly--contig:-NODE-292-length-43918-cov-8.100426_pt1 | contig 43918 bp, 43 predicted proteins | sample MGYA00241504_ERZ502000 | MGnify/ENA primary metagenome ERZ502000 (study PRJEB25962, sample SAMEA2042005) | human gut metagenome | biome: human gut; feature: human-associated habitat; material: faeces...
AAGGCCCGCTGCACCGCCGCCCAATATCACGATCTGCTGCATAAGAGCACCCCCCTCAGAAATCCATACATTTTATTATAACATACACAGCAGCAAAAGGATAGAAGAATGCCCCAAATTTGCAGCGAATAATCTTTGACGAAAGCCTTGACAGAAAAAGCAGAATTTGGTAGTGTTGATTCGACGGAATTGCGTGGTTTCGCAGGCTGTGGAAATGCGGCCGGAAAAGGGCAGAGAGTTGGGACTCTGCTGAGGAGAAGCTGAATATGTGGAAGAAAAAAGAAAGATGGACGGCAGCTGCGCTGCTGCTGGCGATGGTCGTGGTGACAGGTCTGTGCTGGTACATCCTGTACATCCGGCAGCAGTTCTATGACGAAGGCACCCGCAACCTGCTGGAGACCTATGAGCAGGTGGATAAGGCGTTTACCATCTTCAGCCGGAGCAACTGGAACATGCTGAACGAGTGGGGCAAGAGCCTGCAGGCTGCCAATGAGGAGGGCCTGGCGGAGGAACGCCTGCGCAGCTATGAGGCCGAGCGGGAGATCTGGCGGTACAGCAGCGTGTATCTGTTCAATGAAAACTGCGAATATTGGAGCATCCGGGGCAAGCATGAAAAAGTGGATCACCTCTGGACGGCCTTTGAGGAGATGTACCGCACCGGAAAGCCTACGGTGTCCAGCTACATCATGCGGAGCGGGGAGCGCCGGGTGGTATACTCTGCGCCCATTGCGCCGGTGGAGATCGACGGCACCACCTACACCAGCCTTGCCGTGAGCTATCGGAATAAGACCATAGAGGAATTGATCGGCGGCAGTGCTTACGGCGACCAGAGCGACTGCTACATCATCCATCCCGATGGCGATGTGATGCTCTCGGAGGAGCCCAAGAGCGAGATCGAGGACTGGATGGACAACCTGTTCGACTACCTGCAGAAGCATGCGCAGGTGGATGCGGGCACACTGACCCGGGCCCGGCAGGACGTGGCGGAGGGCCGCAGCGGCAGCCTTTCCTGCTGGCTTGAGGGCAAGAGCTATTATCTGGTCTACCAGCCTGTGGGCTTTCAGGATCTGTCCATTGTGGGCATTGTCGGCCGTGACGTGGTGGACAGTGGAATGCGGAAGATCCAGAACGCCACCATCCTGCTGCTGGCTGGGCTGTTCTTCTGCGCAGGCATCGTGCTGGTGCACGGTGTCCGCATCGATGCCCGCCTGCGCGTGGAGGAAAAGGAGCGCGCCCTCCGGCAGGAAGGGGAGGCCCGCCAGCAGATGGAGGACCTGGCCAACACCGACGGCCTGACCGGACTGTATAATGAACGCTATTTTGACGCATTGTTGAAAGAAAACGAGCTGAACAGGACACCGTTTGTCCTGTTCTACCTCGACCTTGACCGTTTCAAGCCTGTGAACGACCGTTACGGCCACGATGTGGGCGACCAGCTGCTCAAGGAGGTGGCCAGCCGCCTGCGGGGCTGCGTGCGGGAGAGCGATGCGGTGTTCCGCATCGGCGGGGATGAGTTCGCCCTCATCGTCAACGGAGCCATAACGGAGGGGTTCTGCAAGAGCCGGGTGGAAAAGATCAAGGCAGCCATCCGGGAGCCTTACCGCCTGAAGGATGCAGAGGTGCAGGTCGGCACCAGCTGCGGCTGTGCGGTCTACCCCTGCGACAGCGACGATGTGCGTGCCATCCGCATCCTGGCCGACCACCGGATGTATGAGGATAAGCAGCGCTCCGGCCGGAGCTGCGAGTGACGAGAACGATAAAAGCTTTCTCCCAGTTTCTTGTGTTTTCTCCCAAAATGAGCGTATAATTGGGAGAAGGAAGAACGTGCTGGGAGAAGGAATGGGTGAATCATGCGTACATTTGATTATAAAAAGATTGCAGAATACTCCTGGGATAATGAGGTCTTGTCTTATGTTGCGAAGATCCATGAATGCAAGGGGCGGCAGGAACTATATCTGAAACAAAGGCCCGCTGAATTGGAGCGGCTGGTGGAGATCGCAAAGATCCAAAGTACAGAGTCCTCTAATCGGATCGAAGGGATCATCACGACCAATGCACGCCTGAAACAGCTGGTTGAAGATAAAACGACTCCACGTAATCGGGACGAAATGGAGATATTGGGATATCGGAATGTTTTAAATCTCATCCACGAGAACTATGCCTATATTCCGGTAGAGCCGGGGTACATCCTGCAACTGCACCGTGATCTGCTGAAATATACGAATTTGACCTATCGAGGACATTTTAAGACTACACCCAATGAGATCGATATGACCCTTCCTAGTGGGGAACGCCATGTGCTGTTCCGCCCGCTGGAACCATACGAGACACCGGGTGCTGTGGAGGCACTTTGCTGCACTTATCAGGATGTACTGCACAGAGAACTCGTTGATCCCCTGCTTTTGATCCCCTGTTTTATCCTGGATTTTCTCTGTATCCACCCTTTCAATGATGGAAAGGTAACATTGAGATACCAGCAAAATGTGGCATAACGGCGGCAAACTTGCTTTGTATATAAAATTTAATAGTGTATAAGCCAAAGGGCGTTTCACTTTTATAGGTGGGCGCCCTTTTTTCATACCTATTTTCAAGAGAAAGGAGATCCCCATGGAATTAAACGAAATGGAAAAAAAGCTGCTCTTTCAGGTGGAGGGCGATTATCAGACAAAGATCCTGAATGAACTTTATATGACCGTGAGGTACTCAAATAATTCCGAACAGCGGGAGGCGGCAGAAGGTCTTATGGCAAAACTTCGTGTTCTGTCAAATGCAGAGTGCATGGACTTGGTAAAAGATATTCAGAAGAATTACCGTCTGCTCTATCCAGCCCGGACGATTGGAGAAAAGATCGCCGAGGCCAGACAGCAATCAGGTGCAGAAAAATTGAAGGGGCATGACATCATGGCACTTGAACGATTTGACCCGGATGTAAGGCACATGATCGTTTTTGATGTATTGTCTTACGATTCCCCTGTTGGCGACAAAGGCGATAAGATGCGCTTGTTCCTTACAGATGCCGGCTATCAGAAATTTTTAGAGAGCCAGGAACGGGGCGAAGTGAAACTGAAAAACCATGCGAAGGTCTCTGGCGGCCATCTCCATTATGACCACAGGGATCATGCCTTGTAACGGAATAGTCGAAGAAAGGAGGCGATACAATGGCAGTATTCCGTGTAGAGAAAACAAAGGACTTTACGATAATGAGCAATCACCATCTGCGCAATACGGGGTTGTCCTTAAAGGCAAAGGGGCTTTTATCACTTATGTTGTCACTGCCGGAAGATTGGGATTATACCACGAAGGGACTCGCCCATATCTGCAAGGACGGTGTGGATTCTATCACTACTGCCCTGAAGGAACTGGAGCGGCATGGTTATCTCACCAGACAGCGCCTCCGCTATGATAACGGGCAGTTGGGAGACATTGAATATACGATCCATGAGCAGCCTGTAAGTACCGAAAACACAGGGCTTTCACCTAAACGGGAAAATCCAAGACAGGTAAAACCTGAACAGGCAAAACCTAAACAGGCGGAACCTGAACAGGAAAATCCGGCACAATTAAATACTAATCCATTAAAAACAAAAAAATCAAAAAAAGATAGATCAATAACTTATCCATCAATCTATCCGGCAGAGCCGGAAGCGGCGAGCCGCACGGATGGGATGGATCGGATAGAGCTGATAGAAGCCTATCGTGAAATCATCAAAGAAAATATCGAATATGACTTACTGGTCTTACGGTATGGCAGGGAACGTCTGGACGAAGCCCTTGAACTTATGCTTGAAGTGATTTTGTCGAAACGCCCTTACATACGCATTGCCGGAGATGATTTTCCGCGGGAGATCGTCAAGAGCCGGTTCCTGAAGATCAATTCCGGTCATTTAGAGTATGTCTTTGACTGTATCGACAAGAACACGACGAAGGTCGGAAATATCAAAGCATATCTGCTGGCGGCGCTGTATAATGCCCCGGCTACAATGGACAGCTATTACCGTGCCGAGGTCAATCACGACCTGTACGGCTGTTAGACACCTTTGGGTGTCTTTTTTCATTTCATCACAGAAAGGAGGCAAAGCACAATGAAAAGAAACACTGTGCCGGTACTATGCCCGGCGTAACCAAAGAACAGATTCAGGCAGCGCGGGAAGCTGACTTGTTTACTTACCTGCAATTCCATGAACCCGGCGTGCTGAAACGGGATGGACCTAATTTCCGGCATAAGGAGCATGACAGTCTGGTATATGTGACCGGGAAAAGGTACTGGTACTGGAACAGCCGTGGACGGAGTATCAATGCGCTGGACTACCTGATCCAGATTCGGGGATATGGTCTTGTGGATGCGGTTCATGCTCTGGTAGATGGAGAAATCCGGCAGGAACCGGCCTACCGAAGTACGGCAGAAATACAGGTATCAAAGGAGCCGGAAAAGAAAGCATTCTCTCTCCCCTGGGCCAGACGTTGCGCGACCGCTGCGGTCTCCTATTTGCAGAAACGGGGGATCAGCTCAGAAGTCATTCGCCAGTGTTTACAAGCCGGGATTTTTTACGAAGCCCGGTATCATGGAGAACCGGTTTGTGTGTTTGTAGGGAAAGATGATTCCGGGAAAGCGAAGTTCGCCTGTATGCGCAGTATCGGCGGCAATCTCAAAAAGGATGTCTATGGCAGCGACAAAGGATATAACTTTTGTTATCCCCCGCAAAGTCCGGGCAGCCGGCATGTGGCAGTTTTTGAAGCTCCTATTGATGCGCTTTCCCATGCAACGCTTCAAGAGTTGGAGGGATGGAAATGGAATGGTTATCGCTTGTCTTTGGGAGGTACTTCCCATGTGGCGCTGACTTCTTTCCTGGAACGCCACCCGGAGATCCGGCGTGTTACCCTTTATATGGACCGCGACCTTGCCGGATTTGTCAATGCTCGGAAAATCAAGACCATGCTCCACGAGGATAAACGTTTCCGTCATATCCGGGTAAGTGTCAACCCTCCCCGGATGGGAAAAGATTACAATGAGAAATTGCTGCAGGTTCGGGAACAACTGCAAACCAGCCAGCACCAACGCCGCCCAAAAGAGGCGGCTGTTTCAATTTAGGGAGGATTTCAACATGAATGGATCTCAACAGATCTGCTTTACAGACAGTGCCGGAAAAGCGCTGTTTTCCATTCCTGACAATGGTTTACTTTGTCTGTTCTATGGAAACGGGGACAGACACTTTGCTGTTTGCCATCGTCTGGATGATACCCATGCAGAAATTGACGGGGTAAATTATTCGCTGCCGGACTTTGCCAAAAGGATGAAACACAACCAGATCAGCTTTGCCCCGGCATAAGGCTGGAAAACAAATAACAGGAGGATTTGAAAATGAAAAAAATTGAAAATACCGCTTTGCAGATGATTGCCGAGGCTTCCCGGTGTCCAGACTACAGCCCCGATATGGTTAAATCGCTGATGAAAAAGCTGGACATGAACGAAAAGGGCTTTGCGCTTTTGATGAATGTTGCCCCATCCACAGTGCGTCTTTGGACCAGCGGAGCTGCACAGCCCTGCGGCACAGCAAAACGCCTCATGCAGATTTATGAAACCGGTCCGGAGATTGTCGGCAAGATTGCCGGCGGGCCGCTACCGGCAGATGGGAGGGATTGATGAATGACGGAGACAGATAGCCAGCCGATTGCGGAAAATGAGCAGGTCAAAGAACTGCTTGCTCTCCTAAAAGACAACAACACACCGGGATATGAAGAATTTTCCAAGCTGATCGAGCATGTGACCGGGATGGAGCAGCGTCTTTTGGAGGCAACCGAGGAATTAAAGGCAGTGCGTCAGGAAATGCAGGGATTACAGAACCATTCTCTGAAAGATGCTCTCCAAAAGAGCTATACAGCTATGGAGGCGAATATTTCCGTTATGCGTCACCGTCTTTCCGAACTCAAAGGCCAGATCATAAACGGGTGCAGGAATATCCTTGCCGATTTCAGGGAACGCGGTACTGTCGCTTTGAATGGGATCACACAGTTTTTACATGTCAGACCGGTGTTGGAGTCCATTCAAAGTGCAGCAGAAAAAAGTATGCAGGCCAGCAACAGGGCTGTTGCCAGAATTGATGCTTTCAGTACGGAATACCACGAAATGGGGCGGCATTTCAAAAATATGGGCCGTACCCTTCAAGGAAAACCTGCGGAGACAGACGCAAAAGAAAATGGGAAGATTGCCAGAGTGTTCAAAGGTGCTTTCAAAGTGGAGGGCGCCCTTATATCCTCCATTAACCGTAATGCGGAGTGGGCACTTAATACCCTTGCCCGGTTGGAACAGACTACGGAAAGGCGCCCTTCTGTTTTGGAAGCAATGCGGGAACAGGTAGCAAAAACGGAACCGGCAAAAAAGCAGCCGGCACCTTCCCATGATAAGGAAAGCCGGTAATTGTCAGGTTCACATGAAAGGAGGAATTTGATTGAATCAGGAACCACTACCGCAGATTCATTTGATCCGTGATACAGACTTATCCGTCTTTGCGTATGAGCTCCATATTTTTGCCGGAGATTTTCTTAGGGAATGCGAATTTAATATGCGTTCTCTGGTGACAAATACCGGGGCTGATTCCATTGCTATCATGGGGAAAAATCACATGTGGCTTTCCGACACCTTGTTTGCTTATTGTTCTACGGCGGACCTTCATCAAATGATCTCAACAACGGAGTTCATCGGAGCGAGGGCTTTCCTGTTTCATACGGATCGCAGCGAGGGCGGTCACTTGTACGGGGATGTCCTGATGATGGATTTAGACACGCTACGGCAGGATATAAAAAGAAATATCCTCTATCCTTGCGGCGTCAATATCGAACGCAAAGATGGTTCAGCGGCCACGGTCAGCCTGAAAGAATGGACTGAAATGGAGCTTTACGAAAAAGATGCTCTGAAAAGCTGGGGATTTTCTTATGCCACGAATCAAGTTACGGAATGGCAGTACCACTATTCCACGATGTTCAGACAGTGGATGGATCAGGCATTTCGTTATATGCCCCAGGATTTAGAAGAACGCCTGAATATGCAATATATGGAGGCAGCCCAGAACCCGGATATGGATAAGTACCGCATACCACAGGGAACGGCAAAACAGATGCTTCTTTATGACGAAGCCCCTGTGTATCGGCTTCTTCCAGCCGGTTCGGAGAAAATTGCGCCCATCGCAGCAGTCTCTACGGGCTTGTGGTATGAAAATTACCGGGAGTTTGCCATTGCACCGGAGGATTTAGGCGCTTTGGACAAACTGATCCGCAGGGAAACCGACCGGCTCACAGGAAACCTCCCACAACTTCACAAAGACGAAGAACGCCGCCCTGCCCCGGAACGATAAGAATTTTACACTGACTGGAGGTGATGAAGATTGGCAGGAGTGCATGAAGATTTCGGTGAAAAGATCGGCGGTGCGAAAAAAGACCTGTGGAAAGACCGCGGGCTGTATGCGGATGATCTGGAAGCCATGAATGAGCGCGAAGCCGAAAAATTTGTGAAAAAGGATAATGTCTGGAAAAAGCCGGACTATGCAGTCATGCTGGAGGAAGGGATTCCTCTTGGCGTGGTCTATTTTATCAAAAAAGCGAGGGACGGCTTAAACGCTTCCCCTCAGTATTACCGCACGGATGACACCCCGGAAAAACGGACCGCGAGACAAAAGGAATATATAAAAACAGTCCGGGAATTGCAGACAGTGCTTTCAGATGTCCGTACTGTGGAGGATGCTGCGAAAGCCTATGACCGCTTTTTCGTTGACAATGGATATTTAGAAAAAGTACAGGGCTGGGGCTGGGGAAGCGGAATCCACTACCGGGCAACGAAAAAGGGTCAGGACAATCCCGTGATCACAAACAAATTGTCCAATACCATGCTGATTCGCTCGGCTGAATATTTTGAGCGCAACTTTACTCAGAAAGCAAAAAAGGAACAGTTTTGTGTTTCCAAAGAGCAGAAAATACCGAAAGGTTATGCGATCCACTTCAACGACGGGAAACATACCTATTCTAAAAATGAGGACTGGAACCCCGGTACCTACTATGTGACAAAAGGCTATTCGATCCTGCGGACCAATTTTGAGACCAAAGAAGCTGCCCTGAAATGGGTGCAGGAACTTGCCAAAGGCAGGAACAAAAACGGAAAGATCCGGTTTGTCCCTCCCCAGCTTGCCCATGTCAAACGTACCGGGCCGGATTACCGGAATGGTGTGGAGATCACCGGACAGCATTATCTTGATACCTTTGGGTTCCGCGGCGGCGAGTTTGGAAACTGGATGAACCAGAACGACCGTCAGACCTCCCTTAACATGGGATTTGAAGCACTAAAGGATCTGGCGTCAGCCCTTAAGATCAGCGATAAAGATATTGCTTATCAGGGAACGCTTGCTATTGCTTTTGGTGCAAGAGGCAGCGGCAATGCTGCGGCTCATTATGAACCTTTGCGTACAGTCATCAATCTTACGAAAATGCACGGGGCCGGTTCGCTGGCACATGAATGGTGGCATGGACTTGACGATTATCTTGGTACAAAGATGGGCGCAAAAGGGATGCTGTCAGAACAGCCCCGCCTCTATGCACCGTTCCAAAAACTCATTGACACCATGAAGTATAAACCGGAAACACCGGAACAGGCAGCAAAGCGCACGGAAGCACAAACAGAACGCACCCGGAAAAATGCGGCAAGCTGGCTGGATTCCTCGGTTCTTGCCTCCCTGAAACGGTATGGCAATGAGGAACAGATGGAAGCCTACGCAGTCTTGCGGGAAGCATTTTTGTCCGGCGAACCCGGCTCTGTGGAACAGATCAGCGCATTTAAGAAGAATGTTACCGGCCGGGTAATTCCCAAAAGTGAACGGGAACGGCTGGAAATTTTTGAGCGTATGCTTTCCGGGATGCAGGCACAGGAAGCTCCGCAGATTGGACGGACGGAAACTGATTTTTACCGTAATTCGGTACGTATGGGAAAAGAATGTGAAAAAGACGGCGGTTATTGGGACAGCAACGTGGAAATGACAGCCAGAGCCTTTGCCTGTTATATCAAGGACAAACTGCCCTACACATCGGATTATCTGGCAGGCCATGCCGACTGTGCCCTTACCCTGGTTTCCGGTAAAGGCGGAGAAATGGAGGTATTGAAAGCCTTCCCTGTGGGGGAAGAACGCCGTGCGATCAACGCTGTTTTTGACGAGATCATTCAGGATTTGAAACGGGAACAGCTATTGACCCATGCTGATGTAACGCTTCCCCTCTCTGTTTCTGAACTTCATGAGGCAGCGGACGGTCAACTATCCATGTTCGGCGTCGGCCGTCCTTCCGTGATGGATCAGCTTGCGGCAAACAGACCGGCAGATAAAAAATCACCGGCACAGACGATTTCCAGAAAAAACCATGAGCCGGAAATATAGCAGGAGGTGAACAGCATTTTGGAAGAAAACAGGGATTACCATGCCTACCGGTATGGCGACCACTTAACGCCGGGATCAGATCTTAAAATTGAACACAGCGTAGTTTGTGAAAATGTGGATATTTCTACTCTGATCACAATGGGAACAGATAGCCTGGAAGCCATGCGCCAAGAAAGTATCGACGGGGAGCAGAAAGCCTATGAAATCGTGGTGGCTGCCGCAAAACAGTGGGAACAGCAGGCAGCGGCAACACAGACGATCAACCGGGCTTTGGAATATCTTCGTACACCGGAGATTGAACATACCGGCAACCAGTGGAAAGACACCGATAACTGGAGGGCGGATCAGAAAATCAGCAACCGGGTCTATCAGATGACCTGCAGTATTTGGGAAGATACGAAATATGACAGAGAAACCAAACAGAGTGTTCCGATTGCCTGGTATGTGACATGGGAAGTCCGTATTCATTCCCCGAAGCAGGGATATGGAGCAAAGATTGCCGGACAAAACCAGAAACGATATACAGATAAGAACGCAGCCATAAAATACCTGGACGGGCGAAAGAAAGCCTATTCCCATTTATTCACGGAAATTTCCCCGCCAATCCCGAAAGAATATGAGCACCATTTTATGGTTCACGGTACTCTTTTACCTGGCTATACGGTTGAAGGACTGGAACAGGCCAAAACGGAACATGCCGCCGCCGAGGTTTCGGAGGGCGGTATTTTTACACCCAAAAACCGGGAGAAGCCTTCCGTCCTGGGGAAGCTCTCTGTGGCAAAAACTCAGGAAAAAACGCCAACCGCTCCCGGTACGACAATGAAAAAGAAGGAGGATATACAATTATGAAAGTGTTAATGGTAGAGCCGGGCAAGTCCCCTTATGCTGCGGAGATCGAAAGTGGTCTGAAATCCTTGCAGGCGGCAGTGGGCGGAGATATTCAGGCGGTCTATCCGTATGAGGACCCGGTGGCTCTGATCTGTAATGAAGAAGGCAAGCTGATGGGGCTGCCTCTGAACCGGGCTCTCTTTGATGATGACGGCCACATCTATGATATTGTGTCCGGGAATTTTCTGATCGTTGGTCTTGGCGAGGAAAATTTTACAGACCTTTCCCCGGATCTGATGGAGAAATATGGGGAGCAATTCAAGTACCCTGAAAAATTTGCAAGGCTTGCCGGCGAGATCATTGCAGTCAAGCAGCCTGCAACCAATGAGCGCCGGGAAAAACCGATGATGCACCATTCCGGCCCGGATTTGTAGAAAGAAAGGAGCCAATTATGTTAATGGCAGTAAATGAACCTTATGCCCTTATGGTGCAGCCGGACGATATTCTGATCTCTCCCCGTGAGGTAGATGAACATTTTGGGACGATGGTATGCTTTCATCCCCGCTATGCGCTGGGCGACCATCACAACCATATGGACAAAGATGACTTCCTGCGGGAAATGTATTTAGATACCGTAGGACATGATGAAGCCGGCATGAAACGCTATGAACGGATGGTAAACATTGTAAGCAGCCGTTTCCGGCATGGACCAAAGACAGAGGAACGGGCGATCGATGAAGCAATGCAGAACGTAATTTCGGAAAAGTATCTGATGCTCCCCCTTTATCTCTACGACCACTCCGGTCTTGCCATGAGTACAGAAAGTTTCTCAGGCAGGGCTCCTCATGCAGAATGGGACAGCGGACAGGTTGGCTGGATCTATGTTTCCAAAGAAGATGCCCTAAAGGAATTTGACGCTGACAAGATGACCGGCGCCATCCGGCAGAAAGCGGACGCACTGATGCGCAGTGAAGTCGCCGCTTATGATTTCTATCTGCGTGGCGAATGTTATGGGTTTGAGCTTTATAAAAACGGGGAGTTGTCGGATAGCTGCTGGGGCTTTATGGGTAACTTTTCCGATGTGTTGAAAGATATGGCGGAATACCTCCCGGATGAGTGCAAAGGGATGGTCTATCATCTGGAGGAACAGGAACGCCCGGCTACGATCATCAAGACGCTTTTGAAACACGCTAAAATTCAGGTCGATCAGGCAGCAAAAGCCTTTGAACACGCTTCCCGACAGCAGGTTCTTGGGGAAAGCCGGTAAAAAGTTATTTCCATATTATAAATACCGATTTTATCAGAAAGGAGGATGCTCTTGCAGGAAGATCTCGAACAACGAACGGTTTCTGTTTCTATACAGGCAGCAAAACTGTCAGGGCGGGTACTGCGTGCGGCTATTACTGCGGTACTCCAAAAGATGGAACAGGAACGCACAATGCCAAAAGTCGGGCGCAACAGCATGAAGCGGCTGACTTATAAAGACCCCGGAGCCAATACCATTGAAGTTTCAGGGCGAATCCGCTCTTTTGAACGGTATGCCAGGAAACATCAGGTACGCTACCATATAGAAAAGGAACTTGGGACCGATCCCCCAAAATGGATGGTATATTTCAAGGCAAACCAGGCGGATGCACTGACGGCAGCTTTTAAGGAATATACAAAGAAAGACCTTACACGCAGCAGCAGACCGTCGCTGCTTACACAGCTTCATAAGTTCAAAGAACTGGCACAGTCGCTTGGCCGTGACCGTGTAAAGAACAAAGAACACGGAGGACCGGAACGATGAAGATCGATGCAGAAACACTGAAAAAACAGGTTATTCTCCATCTTCCGTATCTTCTGCTCCTTCTGGTATTTGCCAAGCTGGGCGAGGCGGTGCGTCTGGCTCCCGGAGCGGACGCTTCCCAAAAGCTGTTAGGACTGTCCGAAGGCTTTGCCCTTGCGTTTCAGAGTATGTGGCCGGGGGCGGCAATGGACTGGCTGATCGGTTTATGCGGTGCAGCCATTATGCGGCTGGCAGTCTATCTTAGAGGGAAAGACGCTAAGAAATACCGCAAAAATGTGGAATACGGTTCAGCTCGTTGGGGAAATAAAGCCGATATTGCCCCGTTTATGGACCCAAAGCCGGAAAACAATATCATTCTTACCCAAAGTGAAGGACTGATGTTAAACGGAAGGCCCAAAAATCCGGCCAATACAAGAAATAAAAATGTACTGGTAGTCGGAGGATCAGGTTCGGGAAAAACGCGCTTTTTCATCAAGCCCAATCTGATGCAAATGCACAGTTCCTACGTCGTCACCGATCCGAAAGGTACAGTCCTTGTGGAATGCGGAAAGATGTTACAGCGAGGCACGCCAAAGCTGGACAAGGACGGAAAGCCTGTGCGGAATGAAAAAGGAAAGATCATCTATGAGCCCTATAAAATACGGGTATTCAATACGATCAATTTTCAGAAAAGTATGCACTTTAACCCATTCGCCTACATTCATTCCGAGAAAGATATTTTGAAAATCGTCACGACTCTGATCTCCAATACCAAAGGCGAAGGAAAAGCCGGAGACGATTTCTGGGTCAAGGCAGAAACCCTGCTCTATACGGCACTGATCGGATATATCTACTATGAAGCCCCGGCAAACGAACAGAATTTTGCCACACTGGTAGAAATGCTGAACGCAATGGAGGTCCGTGAGGATGATGAATCGTTCAAAAATGCCGTTGACCTTCTCTTTGACGCGCTGGAACAGAAAGACCCGGATCATTTTGCCCTGCGTCAATATAAGAAATATAAGCTCGCTGCCGGAAAAACAGCAAAGTCGATCCTTATTTCCTGTGCTTCCAGACTGGCTCCTTTTGACATTAAAGAAGTCAGGGAAATTACCATGTATGACGAACTGGATCTGGATATGCTGGGGGATGAACGGACTGCTCTTTTCCTTATTATGAGTGATACGGACGGGACCTTTGCATTTTTGATCAGTCTGATCTATTCCATTTTGTTTAACCGCTTGTGCGAACGGGCAGATGATATATATGGCGGAAGGCTTCCCATCCATGTACGCTGCCTGATCGACGAGGCGGCAAATATCGGGCAGATCCCGAACCTGGAGCGTCTTATGGCGACCATCCGAAGCCGTGAGATCTCTGCCTGCCTGGTGCTGCAGGCGCAAAGCCAGCTCAAAGCCCTGTATAAAGACAACATGGACACCGTCATCGGTAACTGTGACGCCTCTCTTTTCTTAGGAGGCAAAGAAGAAACCACCTTAAAAAGTTGGAACTCCCTATTGGGGAAAGAGACCATCGACCTGTATAACACCAGTGTCACAAAGGGCAATCAGGAATCCCACGGACAAAATTTTCAAAAGCTGGGAAAGGATCTGATGTCGGTGGATGAACTGGCAGTTATGGACGGGGGCAAATGTCTGCTGCAGATCAGGGGTGTGCGGCCGTTCCTCTCCCGGAAATACGATATAACCAAACACCCAAATTACAAACTGCTTTCCGATTTTAATGAGAAGAACGCTTTTAATATCGAAAAGTTTCTTTCTACCCGGATGCCGATGCGTCCCGGTGAACGATACCGCAATTATGAAGTCACAGCCGAAGATCTGGCTTCCCAGACTTTATAGAGTTGTTCCTGCCTGTCAAAGCATGATGCCCCGGCAGGCTTTGTTTTTGTCACGATGAAAGGAGGATTTTTTGAGGATTCGTGATTCTCCCTGAAAAGTAAATAACCGCAGGATTTTTCCTGCCCCATGCCGCCGTGCTGTTTGAAACAGATTTTTTTCTAAAAACAGTGCGGCGACTTTTTTTGTTTCCGGCCTGATACGGCCATATCACAAATTAAAATTTCTGAAATTAAAGGAGGAACATTATGGCATTTTTTGCAAGCGCGATTGATACTTTGAAGATCCTTGTGATCGCCCTGGGCGCAGGTCTGGGCGCATGGGGTGTTGTAAACCTTCTCGAAGGTTACGGAAATGATAACCCAGGTGCAAAATCCCAGGGGATCAAGCAGCTTATGGCAGGCGGAGGTATCGCTCTGGTTGGTGCAACGCTGATTCCGCTGCTTTCCGGCCTGTTCGGTTAAGGGCTGATTTATGGGCAGTCTGTTTGAACGGATAACAGACTGGATTAAAGAGGGCTTGATCGATGCGATCACCGGACAGTACACCAGCATTTTCAACTCCGTCAACAATCAGGTTGCGGATGTGGCAAATCAAGTAGGACAGACCCCGCAGGGCTGGAATGGCGGCGTATTTTCCATGATCCAAAATCTTTCGGAAACTGTCGTCATTCCCATTGCGGGCATGATCCTGACCTTTGTTCTGGTGTATGAACTGATCCAGATGATTCTCGAAAAGAACAACATGCACGAATTCGATACATTCAACATCTTCAAGTGGATTTTCAAGACTTTTGTTGCCACTTACCTGCTCACCAACTGTTTTACGATTGTGATGGCGGTCTTTGATGTGGCCCAAAATGTGGTGTCGCAAAGTGCCGGTGTCATAAACGGGAACCTGGATGTGCAGGCGGCGTTGTCTGATCTGGAAACCCAGCTTGAAGCAATGGGAATGTGGGAACTGATTGGACTGTGGCTGGAAACCAACATCATCAATCTGTGTATGTGGGTACTGTCCATCGTGATCTTTGTCATTGTATATGGCCGTATGATCGAGATTTATTTAACCGTGAGCCTTGCACCGATCCCGTTTTCCACAATGGCAAACCGGGAATGGGGACAAATGGGAACCGGGTATCTGCGTTCCCTTTTTGCCCTGGGTTTTCAGGGGTTTTTGATTCTGATCTGTGTTGCCATTTATGCAGTGCTGGTCCAGTCTATCCCATCGTCCGGCGACGTGCACGGCGCGATCTGGGGAACGGCGGGTTATACGGTACTGCTGGCCTTTGCCCTGTTTAAGACAGGTTCGTTATCCAAATCCATATTTAATGCAAGATAGCATGAACAAAACCAATTCTAAAAAGGAGGATTTTATATATGAGTAAAACCAATACAGAAAAAATGGCGCCGGAGACACAGACGCCGGAAATGACAAACGGCATGAAGCTGGATGTCCGCGTGCGTCCGATCGCCCCAATGGGAAACCTGCTGGCGTTTGCCAATGTTACGATTGGCGGATGCTTTAAGATTGACGGCTTCCGTATCTGTTCCAGTGAAAAGGGGCTGTATGTCAATATGCCCGCAACCCAGGATAAGGGAGGCAACTGGAAAGATGTCTGCTGGCCGGTTACGGCAGAGTTCCGCAAACAGCTTAATGACGCTCTGATCGATGGGTATGGGCAGGCTATTGAAAATTTGCAAGCAACTCTTGAAGCAACAAAGGGAGCTGCGGAAAAACCTTCCCTGACCGGTGCATTGAAGGAAAATGCCGGTAAGGTCAAAGAACAGCCGGCCAAACCTGCCCCATCTAAGAATGAGCAGGCTCGCTAATGCCGGAAACGAAACAGTACGGCATTATCTATGCCGATCCGCCCTGGCGCTATGATAGGAAACATGGAAGCGGCGTTGCGGAGAACCATTACCCCACAATGAGCATTGAAGAAATCTGTGCCCTGCCGGTATCGGAACTTGCCGCAAAAGACAGCACCCTTTTTCTGTGGGCGACCTTCCCGCAGCTCAATGAAGCCTTCCGGGTGATCGATGCCTGGGGATTCAAATATAAAACGCTGGCTTTTCTATGGCTCAAACAGAACCGGAAAGCGGATAGCTGGTTTTATGGCATGGGCTTTTGGACCCGATCTAATGCGGAGGTCTGCCTGCTGGCAACCAGAGGCCGACCGAAACGCCAGTGTGCGGGAATCCATCAGTTTGTAATCTCCCATATTGAGCAGCACAGCAAGAAACCGGACGAGGTGCGGGATAAGATCGTAAAACTCATGGGCGATCAGCCCAGAGTGGAACTGTTTGCAAGACAAAAGACACCCGGCTGGGATGTGTGGGGCAATGAAGTGAACTGTACGCTGACTATGCCGGAGCGAAAGGGGTGATTTTGATAGAACAAGATGCAAAGCGGCTGCTTATGGAACGGCTGGACGAGTGTTTGAAGGTTCATGCGGATATGCTGGATGCACAGAATATCGGTAGTATTTACGAGTTACAGGGACTTTCGGAACTCCACTATTATCTGAAGGTTGAACATGTATTTACCCCGGCGGAAGTAGAGGCGCTTCTTTCTTTTCAGGACCCGTTGGACGTAGCCCGATGGTGCTGGGAAGAAAATAACCATGAACATAGTTTCCCGATCTGCGATCTTCTCAAAGAAATTGATGCAGAGCAAAAATTTGAACATTTCACAAGCGAACCTTCCGCACAGGACAAATATACACTCCTGATGAAACGGCTGGGACAGAATTACTTTGCTTACAGGGAAAGCCTTATGTCAAGAGATAAGGAATCCTTAATTGAAAAAGCTGCTGAAATTACAGCCATGCAGGAGGCGTATTCCTATCTGACAACAAAGTTTGAGTTCGGGGATGAAATGTTGGATGATGTGCTGGCGCTTGAGAATCATTTGAAATACTTTGCAGACCGTTGGCTTATGCCGGTTTCGGATGTGTTCTACGTGGATATGGATATTCGGGAAAATATTGCCGGAATCCGAGACAGCCAGGAATACCTGTGTCAGAGAGAGCCGGCTGTTTCTGTCCTGGCACGGCTGCAAAATGCGGCTCAGGAAGTGCGGGAATGTCCGGCTGCGGAGAAACCGGTACGCGAATTCGGTGTACGGTAATGGGCCGGAAACTATATTACGATGGGAGGTGTATAGATGCCTTATGTACCTGTACCAAAGGATTTAACCAAAGTTAAAACCAAGCTGGCCTTCAATCTGACGAAGCGCCAGCTTATTTGTTTCAGCCTTGCCGGACTTGTCGGCCTTCCGGTGTATTTCTTTACCCGCGGGGCGATCGGCAATTCGGCGGCTGTACTTTTGATGATCGGGCTGATGATGCCCTTTTTCTTCTTCGCCATGTATGAGCGTGACGGACAGCCGGCAGAAAAGATCTTGAAGAACCGGCTCCGTTATAAGCTCTGGCCGAAGAACCGTCCATACAGGACGGATAACCTGTATAAATCTATGTCAAAGAAGGAGGTTACAAAGATTGCCAAAAAACAAGCAGCAGGAAGCTCAGGAAAAGCGTCTGCAAAAAAATATCAGGCAGGCCAAAAAGACCAGAGCCGATGCAAAGCAGGGCAAAACTAAGTCAGCCCGTTCCAAGCCGTCTAAAAAAGGCGGCTTTTTTGCCGGGCTGAAAGCAGATGCCCCGCAGACAGTCCAGCAGAGCATTCCCTACCGTGAAATGTACCGGGATGGGATCTGCCGGTTGACCGATACCCTTTACACCAAAACGGTACAGTTTTTTGATATTAACTATCAGCTTGCACAGGCAGATGATAAAGCACAGATCTTCGAGGGTTACTGCGATTTCTTAAATTACTTCGATGCTTCGATCCATGTGCAGCTTACCTTTATCAACCAGCGGGCCAATATGCAGGATTTTACCAGAAGCATTGAAATCCCTCCCCGCGGCGACGAGTATGACGGAATCCGCAAGGAATACGGGGATATGTTAAAGAACCAGTTGCAGAAAGGAAATAACGGTCTCACCAAACGCAAATACATTACCTTTGGGATCGAGGCAGATGACCTGCGTACTGCGAAAATGCGTCTGGAACGCATTGAAACGGATGTGCTGGCAAATTTCAAAACCCTTGGAGTCCAGTCAAGATCCTTAAACGGACTGGAACGTCTGGAACTTCTTCACGGCCAGCTTCACCCGGACGGTCAGGAAAAGTTTCATTTCCAGTGGTCGGATCTGCCTAAGACCGGTCTTTCTACCAAAGACTTCATTTCCCCATCCGGGCTGTCTTTTTCAAAGGATGGAAAGACATTCCGGGTAGGCGACCATTCCGGTGCCGTCTCCTTTTTGCAGATTTTGGCGCCGGAGCTTACTGACCGGCTTTTAGCGGATCTTCTTGACTTAAACGACGCCGTGACCGTCAACCTGCATATTCAGTCTATCGACCAGGCACAGGCAATCCGAAACATCAAGCGTAAAATGTCGGACCTGCAGAAAATGACCATTGAGGAACAAAAGAAAGCGGTCCGATCCGGGTATGATATGGACATCATTCCCACCGACCTTGCCACCTATGGAGAGGAAGCAAAAAATCTTTTGCAGGATTTACAGAGCCGCAATGAGCGCATGTTCCTTGTGACGGTACTGGTGGAAAATATCGCTGTCAAACGCCAAAAGCTGTTCAATGATATTTTTGCCGCTTCGGGTGTGGCACAGAAATACAACTGTGCCTTAAAACGGCTGGATTACCAGCAGGAACAGGGGCTTATGTCCTCGCTTGCTCTTGGTACGAACCAGATTGAAATTGAGCGCGGGCTTACGACCAGCAGCACAGCGATCTTTGTACCGTTTACCACCTGTGAATTGTTCCAGGAGGGCGAGGCGTTGTATTACGGCCTGAACGCCCTTTCCAATAACCTGATCATGGCGAACAGAAAAACGCTGAAAAACCCCAATGGGCTGTTTCTCGGTACCCCAGGAAGCGGTAAATCTTTCTCTGCCAAGCGTGAGATCGTCAATGTGTTCCTTCTGACGGAGGACGACATCATTATCGCTGACCCGGAAAATGAGTATGGGCCGCTGGTACAGCAGTTCGGTTCCCAGGGGCAGGTCATTGATATTTCCCCTACTTCCACAAACTACATTAACCCTATGGACATCAATCTGGACTATTCCGATGATGAAAACCCGATCACTTTGAAAAGTGATTTTATCCTGTCGCTGTGTGACCTTATCATCGGCGGCAAAGAAGGGCTTTCCCCTATTGAAAGGACGATCATCGACCGTTGTACCAGACTGGTGTACCGGGAATACCTGCAGGACCCATACCCGGAAAATATGCCGATCTTAGGCGATCTTTACGAGCTGCTTTTGAAACAGTCTGAACCGGAGGCACAGAATATCGCAACTGCGCTGGAAATCTATGTCAATGGTTCCCTTAACGTGTTCAACCACCGTTCCAATATCCAAATGGATCAACACCGGGTACTGTGTTTCCAGCTTAAATCACTGGGAAAAGCCTTAAAGGAAATCGGGCTTTTGATCATGCAGGATGCGGTGTGGAATCGTGTCACGGCCAACCGTTCCAAACATAAAACAACCTGGTTCTATATCGACGAATTCCACCTTCTTTTGAAAGGGCAGACAGGAAGTTTCAGCGTGGAGATCTGGAAACGCTTTCGTAAATGGGGCGGAATCCCATCAGGTTTAACGCAGAACGTCAAGGACCTTCTGGCTTCCCGTGAGATCGAGAACATTTTTGAGAACTCGGACTTTATCTATATGCTCAACCAGGCCCAGGGAGACCGTCAGATTTTGGCAAAGCAGTTGGGAATTTCCCCGTACCAGCTTTCCTATGTGACCCATTCCGGTCCCGGCGAGGGGCTTTTGTTCTTTGGAAATGTGATCATCCCCTTTGTGGACCACTTCCCGAAGGACACACTGTTGTACAGCGTGCTTACCACAAGACCGGATGAAGTAGCGGGGACCAAAGCGTGAGACAAAAATTAAAATGGATTGGAGGTGAGAACAATGGCACACGACAGGGAATTTCAAAGGAAGCGCAAAGATACCCGGATGCCGGTGCGTGATTCCCACGGGGAAGATCAACCGGCAGCCAGGCAGACCGAACAGGATTTTGACCTGCGCAGGGCACGGGATACCCCTTCTTCTGTCACCGGCAAGACACACAGGCAGGACATCCCTGTACAGACGGAATTTTCCCAGCTATCACCGGAAACACCGGCGTCCTTGCTGGAACAGGGCGATGCTTATGCAGCCGTTGGGGATGTTTTTTCGGATCGCTTTGAGATACCGGATGCTGCCGGAACAGAGTCCCCGACACAGGACAACGGACGAAGCAATTTCCGGCAGGAGGTTTCCAGGCGTTCTCTTGTAACAGATGATGTGACAGACCATGATACCGGACAATATGCACCTTCTTCCGAAGGATCAGCCCCACCGAGCGGCACAGACAGATCCGGTCAGGAACATCGTTACCGGACACATCAGCATGGGAACAAATATCAGCAGCGTTTTCAGGAAGCGGCACAGGCGGAGGAACAGGCAGCACAAAAGGAAAAGGGTGTGGATAGCGAACCGCCGAAAACATCCAAGCTGGAATTTACTGCGGATGAACTGCCACCGGAGACAAAGGATAAAAAGCTCACCCATACAAGACGGAAGGCGGAACGGACTGCACAAAAAGCAGAGCAGGCGCAAAATCGTCTGCCGGCCCGGAAGAAACTGTGCATGGAGACGGTTTCCGCCCCAGAGACCGGAAAAGCCAAAAAACACTTAAAATTTGAAAAGGAGGTTAAATCCCAAAAGGCCCATGTAAAAGGACCTGTACCCCTGCGTCCGGTCAAGGCAGGTGCAAATACCGCCATTGGTTACGCCCATAAAAAGATTTATGAGGCAGAGGATGAAAATGTGGGGATCAAGGCAGCCCACCGCTCTGAACTTGTGGGCGAGGCGGGGCTTCGCACGGCATATCACCGGCATAAAACCGCCCCCTACCGAAAGGCAGCGAAATTACAGCAAAAATCAGCAAAGGCAAACGCAAGACTTGCTTACCGGCAGGCTCTTAGCGACCACCCGGAGCTAAAAAAACATGCGATTGCCCGGATATGGCAGAAACAAAAACTGAAAAGGCAGTATGCCAAGGCTGCCCGTGAAGCCGGGAAACAGGCCAAAAATGCTGCAGTCGCAACAGAGAGGGTCAGCGTCGGTATTGTCCATGCGGTCAAACGGCACCCTGTGATCTGCCTTGTCCTCCTGCTTCTCCTTTTGGTAATTTTCCTGATCATGTCCCTGTTTTCCACATTCTCCAATATCGGGACCGGTGGTCTGGGAAGTCTGGCTGCTTCTACCTATCTTGCAGACGATCAGGACATCAACCAGGCGGAGCTTACCTATACCGAGTGGGAAACAGATCTGCAAATGGAAATAGACCGGGTGGAATCAGACCGCCCCGGCTATGACGAATACCGGTATAACCTGGGTGCGATCGAGCATGACCCGTATGTGCTGATGGGGTATCTGACTTCTGCTTATCAGGGATTTACTTACGATGAAGTGGAAAGTGTGCTGCGGCAGCTTTTCCAGGAACAATATACCCTGTCCTTTTCAGAAGAAACCGAGATCCGTTACCGTACCGAAACTTCCGTTGACCCGGAAACCGGAGAAGAAACCCAGGAGGAAGTGCCTTATGAATGGCGCATCTTAAATGTCAAGCTCACGGTCACACCTCTGGAAAACCTGGTCGTTTCCCGGATGAACGCAGACCAGAAAGAGATCTGCGAGATCCTGCTGCAGACAAAAGGAAACCGCCAGTATGTCAAAAATGTCTTTGGCACCAACTGGCTCCCTTATGTGACCAGCTACTACGGCTACCGGGTACATCCCATCAGTGGGGAAAAGAACTATCACACCGGTGTGGACATCGGGATGCCGGATGGCACAGAGATCCTTGCCGGGCATGACGGAACAGTTACCCTTGCGGGAAATGCCGGCGGTTATGGCTTATGTGTTGCCATTGAAGGCGAGGCATACGAAGGACATACCCTGACAACCAAATACGGGCACTGTTCCCAGATCCTTGTTTCTGCCGGGCAGGAGGTCAAAGCCGGGGATGTGATCGCAAAGGTCGGGAATACCGGAAATTCCACCGGTCCCCACCTGCACTTAGAGGTCCTGGTTGACGGCCAGTATTTGAATCCCCTGTATTTTGCCGATACCGGCGATACCAGCGAACGGCACCTGCCGGAAGTTGGTTCAGGCGGCACAGGAAACTACTTCGATTATGACATTCCACCGGAAGCCCTTGCGGATGAACAGTTTGCCGCAATGATGGCCGAGGCGGAAAAATATCTTGGCTATCCGTATGTATGGGGAGGCGCAAGCCCTTCCACTTCCTTTGACTGTTCCGGCTATGTGTCCTGGGTGATCAACAACTGCGGCGTCGGCTGGAATTTCGGAAGGCTGACTGCGGACGGTCTTTTAGGTGTATGTACGCCGGTATCAAGTGCGGATGCAAAACCGGGCGACCTGATCTTTTTCCAGGGAACCTACAATACCAGCGGCGCAAGCCATGTAGGGATCTATGTAGGAAATGGAATGATGATCCACTGTGGAGACCCGATCTCTTATGCAAACATCAATACAAGCTACTGGCAGCAGCATTTTTATACATTTGGGCGTCTGCCTTAACAGATTGGAGGTAATAAATTGAATCCTAAAATTGAAAAACTGGAAAAGGAAATTGAAAAGACCAAAACAAAGATTGCGGAAATGCAGGCAAAGCTCCATAAGCTGGAGGAACAGAAAACGGAGCTGGAAAATACCGATTATGTGGCGGTGGCGCGCAGTTTCAAACTGACGCCCCAGCAGCTTGCGGATTTTTTGAAATCACAGCAGGCGGCCCCTTCGGAAACTGTTTTGCCGCAGGAGAAGGAGGATGTGCATGAGGCTTAAAAAACTTTCCCTGCTGCTGGCGCTTACGCTTCTTGTAAGTGTCAGCACATTACCTGTAACGGCTCATGCCGGCGGTTCCAAAGACACCACACCGCCAACGCTGACTGCTTCCCTGGAGGGCGATGCCCTGAAAATAGAAAGCAGTGACGATCTATCCGGCGTGGAGGCGGTCTTTGTTGATGAAAACCGTATTAACTCCCTCACCGACGGGAAAGCGTCGGTTGCACTGAAAGATTATGCAGGAACAGAAAAACAGGTAAGCATATACGCAAAAGATTATGCAGGAAACCGTTCTGACGCGGTAAAGCTGGATAATCCGTATTACAAAGAACCGGCTCCTGAAAAGAAACCTGCTGCGGCAGCACCCCAGAGTCCGTCCGGTACACAGACAAAACCGCCTAAGGAAGAAAAAACTTCCGGCTCAAACGCTGCAACCCCTTCCGGCTCAGATAACAGTACCGGACAGCAGGAAAATACTTCTGCGATCCCGGAAGGTGCATTTACCCCGGAAGGCACCGGAACGGTACAGGACAACATCAGTGGTACGGATGGGGAAAAACAGTTTTACACCATCACTACGGACGCTGGCAATGTTTTTTATCTGGTGATCGACGGGAAACGGGAAGATAACAATGTCTACTTCTTAAACGGCGTCACAGAGTCCGACCTGATGGCGCTTGCAGAAAAGAACAATGGCAGCATGAGCATGATCCCCCAGGAAGAAAGCTGCAACTGCACAGAAAAATGTGAGGCAGGAAAAGTCAATACCGGCTGTCCGGTCTGCAAAAATGACTTAAATGGCTGCAAAGGAAAAGAAAAGCCGGCGGAAACTGAAAAACCGGCAGAACCGGAAAAGCCGAAGAAAGAAACCGGCAGCGTCGGCACGATCCTGTTTATCCTTGCTGCCTTACTTGCGGTCGGTGGGATCGGTTATTATGTAAAAATCGTGCGTCCGAAACAGCAGGCCGAGGACGATGCGGAATTTGAGGATGACGGTTATGGCGAAGGCTTTGACCCGGATGAGGCATACGGGGAACCGGAATATCTTTCCGAGGATGATTTTGACGACAAGGACAGCAAATAAGGCTGTCCTTTTAGATTTTATGAAAGTGAGGATTTTTTCATGGAACATATCATAACCAGACGCCGCGGCTTTCGCAAGCTGTTGGCGTTTTTGCTTTGTATGGCAAGCATTTTGGGGCTTCTTCCGGCTCAGGCTTTTGCCATGTCTGTCGGACAGACGGCAAGCTCCTGGCTGGGCGACCAGTATGTAGGCTCTGATGGGAACCACTACCGCGCCCCGGCGCCTTACACCTATCTTGCCTACCATGCAGACGGAACCATCGACGTACACACCAGTTCCGGGGGCAATGCTTACCGGCATTATATGCTGACGGATTCTGACGGGATCAGCCACCAGGTTTACTGTGTGGAGAGTGGGATTCCTTACCATACTTCGGAAAACACCTATGTTTCGGAAAGCGGGACCAACAGCCAATACCTGAACCTGCTTCCTGCCGAGGCAAGGAGGGGGATCACCCTGACTGCGATCTATGGCTGGAAACCCGGTGCGGCGCTCCCTGTTTCCGGGATCAACGAGGATGACTATAAGATGGCGACCCAGATCATCCTCTGGGAATACCAGCAGCAGCTTAGAAGCGATCCGTACAGCCGCCACGGAAACGGCCACGCAGACGCCGACCAGTATTTCAGCGTGATCGCCGGACGACCGGCAGAAAAAGCCTATGACTGGATTCTTGCACAGGTCGCTTCCCATTCCACAGTCCCTTCCTTTACTTCTTCTAAGAAAAGCGAAGCACCGGAACTGGAACTGAAATGGGATGTAGAAAAAAAGGTCTATACCCTGACGGTCACAGATACCAACAACTTGAAGATCGACCTGGAGGCTTTGAAAGGCAGAGGCGTTTCTGTGACAAGAAACGGAAATGAATACACCTTTACCAGCAGGCAGATGATGATGGACCCGGTGCTGTTTGAATTCCGAAAGAATATCCCGGTGGCAAACGACATGCTGATCTGGGGCAGACCCGGCTACCAGACCATGATGACCGGCGCCAGCGATCCGGTTTCCTTCTTTGTAAAAATCAAAACGGAAACTTACGGTACCGCAAAACTTGTCAAGACCAGTGAGGACGGCATTGTTTCCGGTATCACCTTCCATATCTCCGGTACGGACATTTTGGGAAATGAAGTCAATGAGGAAGTTACGACCGGAGAAAACGGTCAGATTGAAAAGAAGCTCCTGCCGGGAACCTATCTGGTAAAAGAGCTGCCGGTGGATCGCTATGTGACCCCTTCCGCACAGTACGTGACCATTGAAAGCGGGCAGACTTCTTCGGTACATTGCAGCAATATCCTGAAGAAATTCCGCGTCCATGTGGTAAAGAGTGATGCTGACACCGGAAATGCTCAGGGGGATGCCACTCTTGCAGGGGCGACCTATGGGATCTTCCGTGATGGCGAACTGATCGACACTTATACTACCGGGCCGGATGGCAGCTTTATGACCCGCTATTATGTATGCGGGGATGGCTGGACGATCCGGGAGATCGAACCGAGCACCGGGTATCTTCTGAATGAAACCATTTATGAAGTGGGTGCATCCCCTTCCCTGTATGAAGTGGAACTCAATACCACAGAAAACCAGGTGACGGAAACGGTTATTTACGGAAATATCCAGCTTGTCAAGCACACCGATGACCTGGACCCGGATGTGCCTGAGGGCGAAAATACCGACGATCCCAATGCCGGTATCATCGAACGCCCGGAAACAGGCGCAGTCTTTGAAGTTTACTTAAAGGCAGCCGGAAGCTATGACGCGGCAAAGGAAAGTGAACGTGACATTCTTACCACGGATGCGGATGGTTTTGCTTCCAGTAAACCGCTTCCTTATGGGCATTATACGGTCCATCAGATCGCAGGCGAGGAAGGCAAAGCCTTTGTCCCGGACTTTACGGTATTCATTTCCTCTGACGGAAAGACTTACAGCTATATCCTGAACAACCGCACCATCACAGCCCGTCTGAAAGTTGAAAAATGTGACGCAGAGACCGGAAAGATTATCCCTGTGACCGGAACCGGTTTTCAGATCAAGAATCTTTCCACTGGGGAATTTATCACCCAGACCGTCTACTATCCGAACCCGGAAACACTGGATACCTTCTATGTTTCTGACGAGGGCTGGCTGATGCTGCCGGAGCCTTTGGCCGCCGGGGATTATGAACTTTATGAGGTGGCTGCCCCTTATGGCTATGTGCTTTCCAATGAGCCGGTACCGTTTACCATTGACGGCAGCGAGGCGGTTGTGACGGTCACGCAGTACAATATGCCGCAGAAAGGCCAGCTTACCATCAAAAAGACCGGAGAAGTATTTGCTTCTGTCCAGGAAAACGACGGACTGTACCAGCCGGTGTATGAGGCTGCCGGGCTTCCCGGAGCGGTCTATGACGTGATCGCAGATGAAGATATTTATACCGGTGACGGTACTTTGCGGGCAGAAAAAGATACGGTTGTGGAAACCCTTACGACCGGCGAGGACGGCACAGCGAAAAGCGGGCTTCTCTATCTTGGCCGTTACCGTCTGGAGGAACGTCAGGCTCCTTCCGGTTGTGTGCTGAATCCTCAACCGGAATATGTGGAACTGACCTATGTGGGTGAGACCGTGGAGGTCACACAGGCAGCAACAGGTCTTTATGACGAACGACAGAAAGTGGATGTCACACTTTTCAAGGCAATGGAGACCGATGACCTGTTCGGTCTTGGCATGAACGAGGAATATAAGGATATTTCCTTTGGACTTTATGCTTCCGCAGACCTGACGGCGGCAGATGGCAGCGTGATCCCGGCAGATGGACTTCTGGAAGTGGTCTCTGTTTCGTCTGATGAATCCGGCGGTTACAGCGCTTCCTTCGCCTCCGACCTGCCTTTTGGCAGCTATTATGTCAAGGAACGCACGACCAACGGCGCCTATATCCTTTCGGATCAGGAATATCCGGTCGTCTTTGAATATGCCGGACAGGAAACCGCCCTGGTACAGATCCTTGTCAATGAAGGCGAGGCTGTTTCCAATGAACTTCTCCGCGGGCATGTAGACGGTGTAAAAGTTGGGGAAAACCCGGAAGGCGGCGAAGATGTCACGCTGGCCGGTGCGCTCATGGGACTGTTTAGACCTGATACCGAAAAATTTACTGAAGAAAATGCGCTGCGTACTGCTGTTACCGGAAAAGATGGCAGTTTTTCCTTTGAGAACATTCCTTACGGACACTGGATCGTCAAGGAGATCTCTGCCCCTGACCTTTATACAGTAAGCCCGCAACAGCACCATGTATATATCGGTGCAGACGGACAGCATATTGAGATCCGTGTGGAAAACACCCTGATCCGCGGCAGTGTGCAGGTAACTAAAACCGAAGCTGTGGAAGAACCTTCCCCTGTGGAAAAGGAGGATAAGAAAGACAAGAATTCTTTCTTGCGTTTCCTGCCCGGTGCGGTGTTCGACCTGTATGCGGATTCCAACGCCAACCAGGAATATGACCCTGACGATCAAAAGATCGGTACGCTGAAAGAAACCGATGCAGGCTATCATACGGCGGAAAACCTTCTGGCTGGCGGCTACTTTATAAAAGAAAGCAAAGCGCCGGAGGGCTATCAGCCTGACCCAAACGCTCACTATTTTTCCATCACAGAAGATGGACAGGTCGCAGTTGTGGAAAATGGAGAAGCCGGGCACGGATTTACCAATGAGGCTTACCGCGGCAACTTAAAGATCACAAAGGATTCCAGCGACGGGCGCAAAGATGGTTTTGCCATCGAGGTCAAGAGCGCGGACGGCTCCTACTGCGAGACATTCACCACTCCAAAATCCGGCGTAATTGAAGTCAAGGGCCTTCGTGTCGGTATTTATACCGTAACAGAAGTTGCAAACCGGGCAAGCAAGGATTACATCATTCCTGATGCCGCTACGGTGGAGATCAAAGCTGACCAGACATCTAAGGTCCAGTTTTTTAATGAAAAACCGGAAAAGCCGGAGAAGCCGGAAAAGCCTTCTGTTCCGTCCAATCCTTCCACTCCTCAAAAGCCGGTACCGCAGACCGGAGATAATCCGTATATTTTCCTATATGGCGGACTGTTGGCAGCCGCACTGATCGGCGGCAGCGTATTTGCTGTGTATTATTTCAAAAAGGGAAAATACAGCAGGACTTCCCCGAAAAGAACGGCTGTCGGGATTTCTGTCCTTTCACTCTGCGTTCTGGTGGCTTTTGGCAGCGGTTTTTTGGTGTTCCGTGACTTAAACCAGTATGCCGAGAGTAAAGATGCCTATCAGGATCTTGCCGGATATGTGGAAGTACCGGAGCAGACAGCCTCCCCGGAACAGGCAACCGATCCAACGGAAACAAAACAGGACGATGCCGATATTGTCCTGCCTTCGGTAGACTTTGAAACGCTCCGTGAAAATGGACCGGACATCATCGGATGGCTTTCTCTTCCTGATACGGTGCTCAATTATCCGGTGACGCAGACTGACAACAACGAGTATTACCTGAACCATCTTTATGACGGGACCTATAACAAGGTTGGCTGCCTGTTTGCCGACTATGAAAACCGGGCAGATTTTTCAGACCGCAATACGATCATTTACGGTCATAATATGCGGGATGGTTCCATGTTTGCGCTGCTGAACCGGTACGATGAACAAAGTTACTTTGATGCTCACAGGCAGATGTATCTCGTTACTCCGAAGGGTGGTTATGTCATGGAGATCTTTGCGGCTTTTGCAGCAAAGCCGGAAGAATCCGGCAGTGAAACTTCTCCCTGGCAGCTTTCCTGGAAGGATGACGGTGCTTATACTACCTGGCTTACAGCTATGAAGGAACGTTCTGCGGTGGAAAGTGATGTGACTGTGACCTGCAGCGATAAGGTACTGACCCTTTCTACCTGTACGCCGGGCGGCACAGGACGCTTCCTTGTCATGGGAAAACTCGTGAAAGTAGATAACGAAATATAGATTTTAGACGGTGCGGGGGCAAAAGCTCCCGCACCTGCTGTTTACAAGGAGGATTTTATTTTATGGTAAATACCATTATTTCCATTCCCGGCTATGTCCATCTTTACCGCTCACTTTTGCGGTTTTACGACATGCCGGAAAATGAAGTCCGGGAAATGCTCTATCTTCTGAATACGGCAAACCTGGACTGCTACGAGTATTATCACCCGGACCGCAGTGTGATCCAGAGCGGACCGGTCGCTTTTTGCGGATGGCTGGAAACGAAAGACTGCCGCCCTTACCGCACAGAGGTACAGCTTTACAAATCGCTGCTGTTTTTGAAGCGCAGCATCGACCGTGACCTGATCGTATCAGCTCAAAGGGAGGCTCTGCAAACCCTGCGCTGTATTATCTCCAATCTGGAATACCGCTTTTATAAAGCCTATGGCATGGAGATCGAGGACAAACGCACGGTCTATGGGGAATGTACCTACCGTCTGGTTCCCAGGGAGGATGAACCCAGCGTGTGCCTGATGCACGACTGGATCTACCTGCCAACTGCCTGATGTCACGAATAATATATAAAATATGTGACATATATGAAAACTGTACTGCCTTGCAAAATTTTTGATTTTTGATGTATAAATCAGATTTTTAATGGGAACACTCAAAATAAGAGGAATAGGACCTATTGCAATCATGTCACGAATAATATATAATATTCGTGACATGAAGGGAGGCGGTATTGTGGACAACGGATATACAAAACGAATACGAGAGCGTGTTCTTTCTCTTGAAGATGGAACTGTTTTTGTGATGTCTGATTTTGCGGATATTGCAGATACATCCACTATTCGTCAAAGTTTAAGCCGTTTAGTGCAATCAGGAACATTGCGCCGTATTTTGAAAGGAGTTTATGAAAAACCAAAATATAGCAAACTTCTGGATGAATATGTGGCGGCAGACCCGGAAGCGGTGGCGAACGCATTGGCACGAAGTTATCACTGGACGATTGCCCCATGTGGGAATACAGCATTGAACCTGTTAGGTCTTTCAACACAGGTAACAGCAGTATGGTCCTATATCAGCGATGGTCCATATAAGACCTACGAGTGGAACTCTACAAAGCTGGAATTTAAGCACCGGACCAATAAGGAGATTACCGGATTGTCCTATATGACAAGTTTGGTTATACAGGCATTAAAAACGCTTGGCAGATCGAATGTTACGCCAGAAGTCATACAGATGCTTTCCGAAAAACTGACAGACAAGGATAAACAGGCTTGTTTGAAGGAAGCAACCGAGTCTACGGATTGGGTTTACGATACGATACGGCAGATTTGTGGAGGTGAAAAGGTACAATGAGAAATATAGCAAGACTTTCAGATAACGACCGCAGGGAGCTGTTCAGAAATACAGCAGATAAAATGGGGCTGAATGATGCCATCGTGGAAAAAGACTTTTGGGTATGTTTTACGCTGGATTATTTATTTCACCGCTCACCATGGAAAGAGTCCATCACCTTTAAGGGTGGTACCAGCCTTTCAAAAGCCTTTCACCTGATCAGCCGGTTTTCAGAAGATATTGATTTGATTCTGGACTGGCGTGTATTGGGATATGGCAAAGATGAACCATGGGAGAAACGTTCCAATACAAAACAGGATGCTTTTAACAAAGAAGCCAATGCGCGTGCGGAGGTATTTCTGTCCGAAACATTCTGCCCGGCAGTCAAAGCCGGCTTATCCCAGGAAATCGGTTGTGAAGCAAATGTCTACATAGATGAAAAGGATAAACAGACGGTCATTTTCGCCTATCCGCACCTTTTTACAAATACGGCGACCTTACAGGTGATCCGTTTAGAGATTGGTGCGCTGGCAGCGTGGACTCCTGCAAAAACAGCGCTGATCGAACCATACGCGGCAAAATATTATCCGAAGATTTTTGAGCAAAAAGAAACCGCAATCCTTACCGTTGCCCCGGAACGGACCTTCTGGGAAAAAGCCACAATCCTGCACCATGAAGCGAACAGACCGGAACATTTGGAAATGCCGCAGCGGTATTCCAGACATTATTATGATCTCTACCGCATGGCTGCAACACCGGTTAAAGAAGCTGCTTTTTCCAGGCTTGACCTCCTGAAGAAAGTTGTAGATTTCAAAATGAAATTCTATCCCAGATCATGGGCGAAGTACCCGGAGGCTGTGCCGGGCACATTAAAATTACTCCCGCCGGAATATCGGTTTGCAGCATTGGAAGCGGACTATAACTCTATGCAGGATATGTTGTATGGGGATGTTCCGACATTTGAGACAGTCATAGCAGCGGTCCAGGAACTGGAAAAAGAGATCAATACACTATAAACAATTACATATCCATTTATTTGCCGGCTATTCTAAGATGCTTTAGAATAGCCGGTTTCTTGTTTTCAAAGGAGGGATGCTATATTACGCAAAATGAAGTCAATGCCGTTTTTGACGAACAGGTGCGGCTCTGTGCTGATACCTTGAAACGGAAAACCAAAGAATACACCGGGGATGACCCGGACCGGCTGGGTGCATTTAAGGCAGCGGCAGCTTTACAGCACACAACGCCCCAGCGTGCCCTTGCCGGTATGCTGGCAAAGCATATTGTTTCTCTGTACGATATGTGCTTTGCCGAGGAAACGGTTTACCCGATGGACACATGGGACGAAAAGATCACAGACAGTCTGAACTATCTGTTCTTACTGAAAGCGATTGTAAAGGAGGGACATACCAATTAAACGAATCGAAGTAAAAATTTTGAACTGCCAGGCGGTAGCGGAAGCAGAAAAAAACATGGTCTTTGCGGCAAGGCTTACCCAACAGGGACATAAGATTGCCTCAATGGACGACCTGATGGAGCTCTACGAAAAATCATTCAGCGTTCAGACAGTAGCAGCTATGGGGGCGCTTCCCCATCCTACCATCCAGAAATTTGCGGTGATCACGGTAGCCATTGTCGGCGCCAGCAGGCGTTTTCTGGCGCAGATCACCCGCCACCAGAACGAAGTAAAATTTATGAGTGCATCGCTGCAGTACAGCAACTATACGGGACAGGCGGATTTCGCTGTCCCGTATTCTATTATGACGGCTCCGGCAGTGGTACGGGAATTGTACTTAAAAAGCTGTCATGAAAGCATGAAATGTTATGAAGCCCTGTGCACTGCCGGAAGCGGGCACGATGCGGCCGGCTATGCCACGCCCCAGGGATTACGGAATGTACTGCTCATCAGCGCCACCCCTTATCAGTGGAAACATATCATCAGCCAGCGGGTATGCCGGAGAAATACTGATGAAACAAGGATTGTGCTGCTAAAGGTCTGGAAAGAACTTTATGAACTAAGCCCTGCTTTGTTTGCCCCATCACTGACCGGGCCTTTTTGTCAGATGGATCGATGTCTGGAAGGTAAAATGACCTGCGGGCGAAAATTGGAGGCAGATATGACGCCGGAGGATATTTTAGAAAAAGACTATCCTGCTCTTTGGGAAGGAGGCTGCCGATGAAAATAAAACTGATTGACTTTGGCGTACCGGAGCACCAGCGTCCTTACCGTCCGCATGGCAATGATGCCGGAGCAGATGTTTATCTGCCCTATGACTGCACCTTACAGCCCGGAGAAATCGCCAAAATTCCTCTTGGTTTTGGACTGGAAATACCGGATGGGTATGCGGGATATATCTTTCCCCGTACCAGTATGGCGGTAAAAGGTCTGGTCTGTGAACTGCCACCTGTGGATTCCGGCTACCGTGGAGAGATCCATGCGATCATCAGCAATGTAAGCAATCAGGCGCAGTCTCTTTTTAAGGGAGCCCGTATCGGGCAGCTTGTGATCACGCCGATCGTCATTGCGGATTTTGTAACCGATCTGGGAACAGAACGAGGAACCGGCAGCTTTGGCAGTACCGGCGAATAGAAAAAGGCTGTTTGGAGAACAGTTTTTGAATACTTATCGGTATAGGGAGCGGACATTTCGAGAACATTATAAAATATAATAAAGAAAGTCACGAAAAAAGCGGCCATTACCGTGACCGCTTACTTTCTGCTATTGAGTTCTTTCATAATACCGAGGATATATTGCATGGATTGAGGATCAAGCTGTCTTGCCTCTGCAATGAATTCCTTTAAGGTTTCCGGGTAGGTATTTCCTTCATCAAAGAATTCCTGCGGTGTCACACCCAGATATTCGCAGATGTAGAAAAAAGACTGCATAGCGGGAAGTGACTTTTTATTCTCAATATTATTGATGTAGTTGTTTGCCTGACCTAACGATAAAGACATATCGCGTGCGGAAACTCCTTTTTGTGTCCGCAGCTTCGCTAATCGTTCCGGGACAAAATCTTCATACATCGCCTTCACCTCCCATTCTGTAATAGATTGTACCTCACGCCCCTTTATTATCCGCAAAAGGAAAAAGGGTATTATCGTTGACTTGCTAAATTAAATCTATTACTATATGAAAAGTGAAGAATTTTACCTATCAGATGGAGGGATGACCGATGAAAGGAAAGACTTGCTGTGTTACCGGACACAGGGATTTGCCGCAGAATGAGATCAACAAAATAAAAGCCGCTTTGGAACATGAGATCGATGCTGCCGTTACAGATGGATTTACCTGTTTTATGAGTGGCTTTGCAGATGGCGTGGATCAGTATTTTGCAGAGCTGGTGTTGGAAAGAAAGCAGACCAATCCGGCGCTGGAGCTGATCGCAGTGATCCCTTACCGCAAACGTCTGGACAGCCTGAATAAGAAAACAAGAACCCGTGAACTGCTGGAGGCTTGTGCGGATGTTGTTGTCATACAGGAAAAATATCTCCCAAGCGTCTACTCCCACAGAAACCGCTATATGGTGGAGCACTCCGACCGAGTGATCGCTGTATATGACGGACGGGAAACCGGCGGTACGGCAAAGACGATCCGCTTCACCCATCGGATGAAAAAGGAACTGCGGGAAATCCCGGTTGGAGAGATCGTCCTGCCGGATCACTTGAAACCAAAAACAAAATAGATACCTGTTGATGCGCTCACTTTGAAGTGGGCGTTTTTCTTTACCCATTTTTAGGAGGAATGCTTATGTGGAACCTGATTTCACATTTCCTTACCTTTGCCGGAGGAATGGCTTCCGGCGTTATGTTGATGTGTCTTATGCAAACCGGAAAACTTGCGGATAAAGAATTTGAAACTATGAAGGAGGAATAAAAATTGAAACTTGTGATTGCAGAAAAGCCCTCTGTTGCTATGTCACTGGCAGCAGTATTAGGCGCAACGGAAAGAAAAGACGGTTATCTCGAAGGTTCCGGTTATCTGGTGAGCTGGTGCGTGGGACATCTTTTGGAACTGGCACAGCCGGAGGCTTACAAAGAACAGTACGCCAAATGGCGGTATGAGGACCTTCCGATCCTACCGGAAAACTGGAAATATGAAGTTCCAAAGGATAAGAAAAAGCAGCTTGCCCTTTTGTGCCGGCTGATGAAGGACAAACGGGTTGATTCCGTGGTATGCGCTACGGATGCCGGGCGTGAAGGAGAACTGATCTTCCGTCTGGTCTATGAATATGCCGGATGTAATAAGCCTATGGAACGCCTTTGGATTTCCAGTATGGAGGATGCGGCGATCCGTGAGGGTTTTGACCATCTCCGTCCCGGCAGTGATTACGATAAACTCTATGATGCGGCAGTATGCCGGGCAGGAGCCGACTGGCTGATCGGGATCAATGCCACCCGGCTTTTTTCTGTCCTGTATGGTGTCACACTAAATGTCGGCCGTGTTATGTCACCGACGCTGGCACTTTTGGTACAGCGTGAGTCGGATATTGAATCCTTCATCAGCAGGCCTTTTTATGTGCCGGAAATCACCTGCGGAGGTTTTACTGCTTCCGGCGAAAAAATGACGGAACGATCCGAGGCTGAAAAAATCCGTATGGACTGTGACCACAACTCCGCTTTTGTGCGTTCTGCGGAAAAGCAGGTAAAAACTATACAGCCTCCCCGCCTTTATGACCTTACAACTCTGCAAAGGGAATGTAACCGTATTTATGGCTATACGGCTCAACAGACCCTTGATTATGTGCAATCTCTCTATGAAAAGAAGCTAGCAACCTATCCGAGAACGGACAGCCAGTATTTGACGAAGGACATGCAGGCAACCGCCGCTTCCCTGATCCTATGGCTGCGTGACAATATGCCCTTTGGAAAAGGCTGCGCCGGAGAGCCGGACATTGACCGGGTAACAGACGACAGCAAAGTGACCGACCACCATGCCATCATCCCAACTGTGGAGATTGCACGGACAGACCTGTCGGAGCTTCCTTCCGGGGAGCGGGATGTGCTTACCCTGCTTGCCGTCAGACTGCTTTGTGCCACAACGCAGGCAAACCGGTTTGAAGCGGTCACCGCTATGTTAGACTGCCAGGGATATACTTTTACGGCAAAAGGAAAGACCATCTTACAGTCCGGCTGGAAAGAGGTGGAACGGATTCACCGTATGAGTATCAGGCAGAGTGAAACGGAACACAGAGAAAATGAAGATGCCGCTCTCCCTGTGCTGAAGGAAGGACAGACTTTTGAAGCTGTATCAGCAAGTCTCCGTGAAGGGAAAACTTCACCGCCGAAACACTATACGGAGGACACACTGCTGTCCGCTATGGAGACTGCCGGTGCGGAAGATATGCCGGAAGATGCCGAGCGTAAAGGATTGGGTACTCCGGCTACCCGTGCGGCAACACTGGAAAAGCTGGTTTCTGCCGGATTTGTACAGCGAAAGAAAAAGCAGCTCATTCCTACGGAAAAAGGAAAGAACCTGATCGCAGTCCTGCCGGACAATATCAAATCTCCCATCTTAACTGCAGAATGGGAATCCATGCTGAAACAAGTGGAACATGGCGAACTGTCGGCAACATCTTTTATGGATCAGATTGCAGATATGAGCCGGACGCTGGTAAAAGAACATACTACCCCGGAAGAACGTTTTGCGGATCTGTTTCCTTCTTCCAAAGGAACTGCACACGAAGCCGTGGGGGTATGTCCCCGCTGCGGTGCCCCGGTATTTGAAGGAAAGAAAGGTTTTTTCTGCGGCAACAGGGAATGTTCTTTTGCTCTTTGGAAAGATAACCGTTTCTTTTCCAGCAAGAAAAAATCTATCACAAAGTCTGTGGCAGCGGCTCTTTTGAAAGAGGGCCGCATTTCTATGTCCGGGCTTTACAGTGAAAAAACAGGAAGGACCTATGATGCGGAAGTGATTCTGGATGATACCGGCGGTAAATATGTGAATTTCAAGCTGGAATTTCCAGTAAAGAAAGGCAGGCGTAAATGAGCGATCGAAAAACCTTTGAATATGGCGGTTATCACTTCACGCCCATACGAAAATTTCACAAAAAAGAAGGCGACTTTTTCGCCATATCGAAACGGCTGGCAAGTGACCCCAACTTAGGGCTGTGTACCTATCAGGATCGGCAAAAAGCACCTTATGATTACAAAGACTTTTATACCGTTTCAACAGACAAAGAATGTGATATTTTCCGCTGCGAAGAAAATGGATTGTTGTATGTACCAGGAAAAAATGAACTTTTTATTTACCATGAACCAAAACAGAAAAAGCGGAACTCTATCGCCGATGCCCTTTCACAGCCTAGGAATGTTACTGATACAACCGAAATTTCCAGCGGTCGGCAAAGCAGAGCCCCGGAAAGGTAGGCGTTATGGCGGAGAGAGAATTGAACCGCTCGGAGCGGGCTACGATCCGAAAGCTGGTTACGGAGCTTTGCGCCAACTATGACTCTCAGGATAAGATCTGCCTTCCTTTGAACAGTCCTTGCTATATGCTGAATAAATGGTGGACCGGTGCTTATTGCAGGTACTTTGAAAAAGCGGTGCTGCCGGTGGATGCAGCACTGGAATCAGCCATTACCGGCGAGGACACCTCCATGAGACAGAAAATATGCCCTGTGTGTGGAAAGGCATATCTTCCTACAACCAGCCAGGCATATTGTTCCGCTGCCTGCCGGGTCTATGCAAGACGGAAATCCGAGCGGGAACGCAAACGCCGGAAGCGGCAAAACCAACCATGATATGTCCGCAACTTAGCCTTAAAAGTCCTTGATTTTCAAGGGCTTTTTGCACCTGTTTTCAAGGGAGCTGTATAAGAATACTCCGGTGCTTTGAAATGAGGTTAAGTTGCAGACAAAACATATATTTTAACAAAAACGATAGGAGGCGATTTTTTGAATATCAACACGATTACCGCGGAGGACCTTCGCCGCATGCCGGATAAGGAAGGACTGATTTTACAGGGCTGTGGCGGGGATCTGACAGAGTGGGTGGACGGGATCAATGAAATGCTGACAAAAGCAGGCATATTGAAAGATGGCTGTCAGTTTGAGAATGTGGCTGCTTTTCAGCACGGCGAACTGACCTGTCTGCTTTACCCGTTTGATGATGTGAAACTGGATATAGGAAAACTTGCCCTGTGGCGTTTACAGACCCATGAAGTCTATGGCGGCACATGGCTGTCGGACTTTGTGCCGAATTATTTAGGCGGATTTATAGAAACACCGGAAGCGTTGGCAGATAAACCGGATTGTCCGCTGATCGGAGCAGATGGGAACATTTTTAATCTGCTGGGTATTGCTTCCCGTACTTTGCTGGAGCATGGTTTGAAAGAACAGGCAAAAGAAATGTCTGATCGGGTATTTGTTTCCGGCAGTTATGGAGAAGCGCTCTGTATCATTGGCGAATATGTCAACATCACAGATTCCGAACCGGAGCATAAGAATTCTCTCCGTCAGCAGCTAAAGGCAACAAAACCGGCAGACCCAGTAAAAAAGCAACAAACTTCCAAACAGCAGGAACGATAAGGAGGGATGCGAAATGGAAAGGAAACGGACCTATGGTGTATGGGCAGTACGAAGCAGCACTTCTATTTTCGGACCGGCACAAAGCTGGTGCAAGGAAAATGGAAAACCGTTGGAGTTTGATAGCAAAGCCGACGCTGAAAACTATGCAAAGGAAGCCAACGAGCATACGACAGCAAATGTCCGATACTATGTGAAAGAAAAAGAACCGGAACCCGGCGCTGTTCGGAAAGGAACATCTCAACCGGAACTGGATGCGCGCAGCCATGAAGAAGTAATACCAAGAAATGATGCAGCGGAAAAACAAAACGAGATTCCGGGCCGACAGATTCCTTCTCAAACAGATCCGCTGGTAGAAATCCGCTCTGCGGTCCATAGTAATTACGCGGGTATGGTCGCTATGCTGGGTGCGGACAACCGTGTGTATTTGGGGCGTGAGGAACGTTGCCATTACCAGGATATGCAGCCATCTTACTATGACAATCAGGACGGTTCCCTGTGTTTTGTCTGTGATCAGCCCGATATGTATTATTTTCTTTATGGAGAAGGCTGGGCGCATACCCAGACGGAAATGTTGGAACGAGGGCTTACCTTGCGCCAGTATGAAGAATTTGCGAGACTGCAAAATGGGGTCCTTGCACAGTTTACCACCCAAAGAGAAATCCTGTTTGCCGGACAGCCGTTTCAGGCGCCGGAAAGTTATCTTCGCAATGCGGAACTTTATGAGGAAGGACAAACCGGGAACTACAATATGCTGGATGGCAGGCTGAACAACGAACCTCCTGTGCGCCCGGATCTGACAGACGGACAGACGGATGAAGAAATCCGGGAGCTGGTGCCGGAAGCAAAGCCGTCTTTGATGGACCGTTTGAAAGCAGACAAACCGGAGCATGAAGCAAGGCAGATGATCCCTCCTGTGCCGGAAAGGGAACGCTGATGGCCGGGGTAAGATTTGAGGATGTAGATCTTTTGGGTGCTCTTTCCCGTATCGTAGATCTTCATACCCAACATTATAAAGAGGACTTTGACCTGGATAAGGAACTGATTTCAAAACTGGCTGTGTCAGACCGTTCAGAGGATAAACAGCTTCTTTGGATGTCACGCCCTTGCGGAACCTATACCCTGCGCGAACGGGAAGTTTATCTGGATGGAAGCCATGAAAATAAAGTGTGGCGGTTTTACCAGGAACAGACAAATGATCCCGTTTTGGCTTATGCCATCTCTTTGAAAGAAGTCAGGGACGGAAAAATATTTGGCAATCTCTATCCGCTAAATTATAGAGAACATGTGGAACGGATGAAAAAGCTGACCTGTCCAATCGGAAATGTAGCCGTTGCATTTGCGGATGGAAATGTTATCACGATTCCCTATCAGGAACGGAGACAGCTTATGAACCGGTTTATGCCAGAGCATGGAGCCCCTAAAACAATGACTTATCTGCCGGAAAATGAGCCGGAGCTGATGATGATTCTAAAACGGGAACGCTTCAAACGCAGCTATCATGCGACAGCTGGAAATCTGGAGGAATATCTTGATAAGCTGGAAAAGACCACCTTGCGGGAAAAACTCAAAAGAGCAAAGACGGTGGTTTCAACACAGGAGGTCTCATCTCATAAAAGAGGGTTGGAACGATGAAGGGCGGGCATAACAAAAAATCCGTCCGCGTCGAATTTGTCATGTCCGAACCGGAGGCCGAACTGGTAAAAGAACGCATGGCGGAACTTGGCATTACCAACCTGTCGGCATATCTGCGAAAGATGGCCGTAGACGGTTACATCATTCACCTTGATATGGGAGATATTCAGGAAATGATCCGGCTTCTCCGCATTTGTTCCAATAACTTAAACCAATATACCAGACGGGCCAATGAGACCGGCAATATTTATGCCGCAGATATAGATGACATCCGCACCCGTCTGGACAGCCTTTGGGACGGCATGGACAAACTGATCCGGGGATTTGCAAACATTTCATAAACAGCCGGAAAGCCGTTGCTTTCTTTTTGCCGTCACGGTAAAATTTTTATAAGGGCAGATGCCCTTCTGAAAGGAGGCAAAGCGTATGCGTTTGATAGGTAAATTACTGGCACTTCCCTTTATGCTGGTTACGGGGATTCTTTATCTGGTATGTAAATTTTTGGTGGTCCTTTCCGGTGCGGTACTTGGGATTCTTTCCGGGATCATCTTTTTGGCAGCATTGGTGCTGTTCTTTGTCGCAGGATTTTTGCCGGGTCTTGCCTGGCTTATGATCGCCTTTCTTATCAGTCCATACGGTCTGCCTCTGGCGGCTGCATGGCTGGTAGGGATCATTGGCGGGGCAAACAGTGCCTTAAAGGATTTTATATTTGGTTAAGCAGATTTGGCGGGGCGCATAGGCAGCCCCGCTCTTTTTCTGCAATTATAACTTCTCTGATTGGAATTAAGTTAAGGAGGTGACGAAAATAGCGACCACAAGACTGATGCCTCTGCATGTAGGAAAAGGTCGGAATATCTCTACTGCGATCTCAGATATTATTGATTATGTAGAAAATCCGCAGAAAACCGATTTTGGAAAATTCATTTATGGCTATGAGTGTGATACCCGGCTTGCTGATGCAGAGTTTCTTCTGTCCAAACGACAGTATGCAAATCTGACCGGCAGAAATCAGGGTGCAGATGATGTGATCGCCTACCATCTCCGTCAGGCATTTAAGCCCGGCGAAGTTACGCCAGAAGAAGCTAATCAGATCGGCAGGGAGCTGGCACTGAAGCTCACAAAAGGAAACCATGCCTTTGTTGTCTGCACCCATGTGGATAAGCACCATGTCCATAATCACATCATTATCAACTCTACTACACTGGACTGTCAGAAAAAATTTCGCAACTTCTGGGGCTCTACCTGGGCAATCCGGCGAATGAATGACAAGCTGTGTTTGGAGCATGGACTTTCGATTGTAGAAAATCCGAAACCCAGCCGGGAGCATTATGGCACATGGCTGGGAAATAAAAAGCAGCCTTCCTTTCAGGAGCAGATACGCATTGCTATTGATGCTGCATTAGAGGAAAAGCCAAAAGATTTTGAGGAACTTCTACAGAAGCTGGAAACTGCTGGGCTGGAAGTCAACCGTGAAAGAAAACATCTTCGGTTCCGAGTTCCGGGACAAGAAAATTATACCCGATGCGATACGCTCAAAGGCGATTATACAGAACAGGCCATCAAAGAACGGATTGCCGGTACACGGACAGTAAAACCCCGCCATGCCTTTTCTAAAAAAACGGTTTCCAAAGTTGGATTGCTGGTTGATATTGAAGCTGCAATCCGTTCCGGCAAGGGCCCTGGTTATGAGCGCTGGGCAAAAGTGTTCAATCTAAAGCAGCTTTCTCAGGCAGTGCTCTACTTAAAAGAACATGGCGATATGGGTTATGAGGATCTTCTGGAAAAAGCCAACGCCACTACCACTAATTTCAATACCTTATCCGTTCAGATCAAAGATCTGGAGTCAAAAATGAACGCCAATGCCGAGCTGCAAAAGCAGATCGTAAACTATGCGAAAACGAGGGCTGTCTATGTAGAATATCGCAAAGCCGGGTACAGCAAAAAATACCGAACAGCACATGAGTCTGAAATTCTGCTGCACCAGGCGGCAAAGAATCATTTTGACGAGTTGGGAATCCAAAAGCTCCCCTCTGTCAAATCTCTCCGGGAGGAATACACCGATCTTCTGGAACAAAAACGGAAAGCCTATTCTGCCTATAAGCAGGCCAAAAATGATATGAAAGAACTTCATAATGTTCGGGCTAATGTGGAATATCTATTGGAGATTTCTTCCCCTCCACAACCGCAGCGCAGCACAGAAAAATCCCGTCAATAAGGTTTGTCAGCTTTTTGTTTTTAGCGTTCCAACGGAACGCGCAGCCATTGCCATCGGCAATGATCTCAGGGGTTTGGGGATATGTCACCAACAAGCATTTAGCAGGAATTCCGGGAACGGGATTTCTGCTAAATACGCAATCTTACGTAAGATTGCATTGCTTGCCAATAAGCAACGCACCGGATACAGAGGCTTAAACTTCTCTGTACCCGGTACTTTTACACTCTCCGTTAAAACTTAAATGCCATAATACATTTGAATTGTCTTTCCGATGTATTCAGCACAACCTGCGCCATACTGTTTATCAGCTGCCTCCGCTAATTTTTCATGTGCCAGATATTCTTTTGCCAAATCGAGAAGAATATTTCTTGCGTTATCCAGATGAAACAGCTTCTTGTAATTTTCAGCAAGCATGACAACCGCTTCTTTTGCTAACTGGTCATTGTTTTCCTTTTTGGCTGACATGAACTGTTTATAGATTTTATCATTTTCGTCCTGTTCGGGCTTGGACTCATCTGCTTTTCCAGTAGACTGCAAAATCGCTTCCATTGCTTTTTCTTTGCTTCCATACCATTTAACCAGATCTGCCATTGCCTGTTCATTTGCAAATCCGCTGGCTAAATATTCTCTATATTTTTCTTTACTTCCATATTTAGCTACTTGTTCATCAAGTGCCTCCTTAGACATAGTTTCTAAAGTGTGGTCTAACATTTTTTGAATATCGTCATTGTTAAATGCTTCAAAGCTCATGGTATTAACTCCTTTCATGACATCTGTTATCAACTCAATAATTCCGTTTAATCGGTTGCGTTTTTTTTCCAGAAAACTCTTTTGAGCTAATAAAACCTGTTCTTTATCATAATTCGGATTTTCCATAATTTTTTTAATATCCATCAACGGAATTTCCAATTCTCTAAAGAACATAATTTCTTGTAATTGTTCCAGTGCTTTATTATCATAAAGCCTATAACCAGATTCAGTTAGTTTTGTCGGTTTCAATAAGCCTATTTCATCGTAATATCTAAGTGTCCGTATGCTTATTCCGGTTATATCCGACACATCTTTTACTGTTTTCATGTATCCTCCTTTCGTTTTAAGCGTAAACCCTTACGCCACGAGAGAGTCAAGATTAAATTTTGTTTTTTTCAAAAATATAATAAATAACTTATTTTATTATAGCATTGCTCAAATTATTTATATATCAAAATATAGGGGAGAAATCATGAAAGAATGTAATGCTGTCCCCCCTATTTAGGGACTTCCTGCATTGGAACTGTTGCTATTATTCGGTTAACCGACTAAAATAGAAATATAAATTAGATTAGGAGAGAACAAAATGTTTGAATATATGACAGTACAAGAAGCTGCAAAGAAATGGAATTTATCTGAACGCAGAGTGCAAAAATTGTGTGCAGAAAATCGGATTGCTGGTGTAGTCCATCTCAGTCGTATATGGCTTATTCCCCAAAATGCACATAAACCTGTAGATGGTCGTAAAAAAGAAAATAAAATTTTTCCGTCATTGTAACATTTCGCGGACATTTGCCTGTTATACTATCTGCAAAAAGCAAAGGAAGTGAGGATATGAAGCAGATTTTAATTGTCGAGGACGACAGTTTTTTGAATAAGATGTTAGACTATAACCTGACCGCAGACGGCTACGGCGTGACTTCTGCCCTAAATGCCAGAACCGCAGCCGAAGCCATCCGCCAGCGGGAATTTAATTTAGTGCTGCTGGACATCAACCTGCCGGACGGGAACGGTTTTGAACTGTGCAAGCTGATAAAGCCCCAGCACCCGGATACCATCGTGATTTTCCTGACCGCCAACGATCAGGAGAGCGACCAGATACGGGGCTATGAGGTGGGCGCGGTGGACTACATCACAAAGCCCTTTGTGATCGGGGCCTTGCAGCGGAAAATCAAAGCCATGTTCGCCATGCTGGAACACCACAAACCGGCCAAGGACATTTACGACGACGGGCGGCTGTTTCTGGACTTCTCGGAGCAGACGGCTTCCTTAAACGGCAAGCCCCTGACCCTATCCCCGATGGAGTACAAAATGCTGAACCTGTTCCGTAAAAATCCCCGGCAAGTGCTGACCCGTGGGCAGCTTTTGGAAAAGCTGTGGGATATAGACGAGAAGTTTGTGGACGAACACACCCTGACAACCTCCATCAGCCGGATTCGCAGCAAGATTGAATCCGATGGCGGCGTACCCTACATCAAGACCGTTTACGGCATGGGCTATCAATGGACGGGAGGCGAGGCAAAATGAAGTTTCAAAACCTCTCGGTAAAGCGGCTGTTTGGCCGGGTGGCAATAGGGCTTGTCCTCTCCATGTCCGGGATCACCATAGCCCTGTTTTTTGTGACAAAACAGA
>ENA-OPWC01000310-OPWC01000310.1-human-gut-metagenome-genome-assembly--contig:-NODE-310-length-42790-cov-3.030865_pt1 | contig 42790 bp, 33 predicted proteins | sample MGYA00241504_ERZ502000 | MGnify/ENA primary metagenome ERZ502000 (study PRJEB25962, sample SAMEA2042005) | human gut metagenome | biome: human gut; feature: human-associated habitat; material: faeces...
GGCTGACCATGGCACGGAAAATGAAAGACAGCGGCATTGAATGGATTGGGGAAATTCCAGAGGGGTGGGAGGTTCATCGCATGAAATCCTGCATCTCACAAAGAGACGGTGGTGCTTGGGGCGATGAGGCCACCGGCGAAACGGGCGACTGCATTTGTTTGCGAATCGCCGATTTTGATTATGAGCATTTTCGTTTTACCGATTCCAATAACTTAACGATCCGGCATTATGCATCACCCATTATAAAGAAGCTTCTTTTACAGAAAAATGACATTCTCATAGAAAAATCAGGCGGCGGTGAAAAGACGCCCGTTGGGCGGACTGTACTATTTGACAAAGAGTATCCTGCACTTTTTGCAAATTTTATGGATCGGTTGCGTTGTTCCGACTTTATTCTTCCTCAATATCTTCAGTATGTATTTGTTACATTCTACAAAAATCGTTATACACAGAACTATATTAAGCAAACAACCGGCATTCAAAACCTTGATTTATCTTCCATGCTCGCAGACGAGTTTGTTCCTGTTCCCAATCTTAATGAACAAAAACTCATCGTCTGTTATCTTGAATCAAAATGTTCTAAAATTGATAATCTGCTTTCCAAAATTCGTTCCAGCATTGAGGAATACAAAAAGCTCAAGCAGGCAGTTATTACGCAGGCTGTTACCAAAGGCGTGCGTGGTGAGCGGGAGATGAAGGATAGCGGGGTTGAGTGGATTAGGGAGATTCCTGTGGACTGGGAAATCAGTCGTATAAAGTATGTATCTATTTTTGAGCCCTCCTGCGATTTCAAGAAGTTAACTCCTGAAACCATCATCACCTATTCACCGATGGAGTGCATAAAAAATGGCACTTTTGAACGGAGGACTTCTTTATATGGAAATCTTGCTCATACATTGACACCGTTCCAAAATGGTGATATCGTCATGGCAAAAGTTACTCCTTGCTTTGAGAATGGAAACATTGCCATTATGAATGAGCTTCAATCTGGTTATGGGCTTGGAAGTTCCGAACTATTCGTTTTCAGACCACAGAACATCAATACCAGATACCTATTTTATTGGTTGCAAAATAAGCTGTTCGTTCATCAAGCCTGTGCTACTATGACTGGTACAGGTGGTTTGAAACGTATCTCCCCTTCTTTTGTTAAAAATTGCAATATTCATTATCCCTCTGCCGCAGAGCAGGCACAAATCGCCGCCTACCTTGACGCCAAGTGCGCCGAGATTGACGGGCTGATTGCAAAGAAGGAGCAGCTGGTAAAAGAACTGGAAAGCTATAAGAAAAGTTTGATTTATGAGGTTGTAACGGGAAAGAGGGAGGTGTAATGCCATGATTCCCACCTATGATTTAACTTCACTACTCACCACAATATCTTCTGCTTCAGCAAGTTTTATTGCCATCTTAGGCGGTCTTGTTGCAAGCAAACTACTCACTATTAGCAGTGAGCGAGACGCTGTACTGACAAAAATTTCCGAGCTTGATAAAGAAATTTCTGTAAAAGAGACCCAGAAAAGCACCCTTCAAAAAGAAAACAATGACAGTGATGCATTAGACTTCATCGAATCTAACATTGCTGATCTTATCCAAGGCAAATCTCTAGATCTTGTTTTTGAAAAATCCACAGAAAAAAGCCTTTCAATTGAATCGCTTCAGCCATATTGGGAAACAGCTATTGCCATTAGTAAGCGGATTCAACATAGCATGACCCCCGGGATTATAAGTGTTTCACAACTCCGTTCTTTAGAAAAAGAATCCGAACTTGAATATGCACAAGACGCCTTTTCTAAAAATGTTTCGCTTATTGTTCTTAACTATTTTGAAGACCAGTTTAACCGCAGCAATTCTTCGCCTTTTTCAGCTACACTCTGTGTCTCTAATACTTTTTTCAGAGAATCCATTTGGGACAGACAGCGCTACGAAAACAACACTCGAACAATTTTTCAATTGCAGGCTTCTTTAGACTCTCTTCACTTTCAGATGTCACAATATGAAAAAGACAAAAAAATGCTCAAAAATCCCGTGGGGGTATCTGATGGATTAAATATCTTTGGTCGTTTTTCATTAGTATGTATTGTTCTTCCACTAATTCTCACACCTTTTGAAACCACTAATATCTATTTGTTTTGGTTTATCAAAATTTTCTTTATTGCTTCGTTCTCTCTAGGCTTGTTATCCACATTCTTATATATGAAAAAACTCTTAAACTGGTCCGAATTTAAAAAAGACAGCAATGACAATAAGGAGGTCTAACCATGCCCCTCAACACCACCGAAAAGCAGTTTGAATCGGACATTGCGGCGGCGCTTCTCTCCCCTGCCGGGGGCTACACCCGCAATGGGGATTGCTACGACCCCAAGCTGGGGCTGTTTGTGGATACCCTGATCCGCTTTGTGCAAAAGACCCAGCCCAACGAGTGGGCATTTTTTGAAAAGCAGAACCCGGTAAACCCGGTGCGGAAGTTCTGCACGGCCTTTAACAATGCCTGCGATGCGGATGGACTGCTTTCGGTGCTGCGGCATGGCTTCAAGCACCGGGGACGGCGGTTCCGGGTGTGCTATTTTCAGCCGGAATCTGCGCTGAACCAGAAGGACGCCCAGCGCTACGCCCAAAACGAGATCACCTGCAACCGGCAGTGGTTCTACTCCGACACCACCCACAACTCGGTGGACATGGTGCTGGCGGTAAACGGCATCCCGGTGTTCGCCTTTGAGCTGAAGAACCAGTTCACCGGGCAGACCGTGGAGAACGCCAAGCAGCAGTGGATGCACGACCGGGACCCCCGGGAGGTGTGTTTCCAGTTCAACAAGCGCATTCTGGGCTACTTTTGCGTAGACCTGACCGAGGTGTGGATGGCCACCCGGCTGGCAGGCAAGGACACCCGCTTTCTGCCCTTCAATCAGGGCTCTAACGGTGCCGGGCGGGACGGCGGTGCAGGCAACCCGCCCAACCCCAGCGGCTACCTTACCGCCTACCTCTGGGAAGAAGTGTTCCAGAAGGACAGCATGATGGACATCCTGCAAAAGTTCATGAGCCTGCAGGACGGCAAGACCCTGATCTTTCCCCGGTACCATCAGCTGGACGTGGTGCGCAAGCTGGTGGCAGATGTGCGGCAGAAGGGTGCCGGGCAGCACTATCTCATCCAGCACAGCGCCGGGTCGGGCAAGTCCAACTCCATTGCATGGACGGCGTACCGGCTGGCTTCCCTGTTCAACACCGAGAACAAGCCGGTGTTTGCCAGCGTCATCGTGGTGACTGACCGCACCGTGCTGGACGCGCAGCTGCAGGAGACCATCTCCGGTTTTGACCATACGCTGGGTGCGGTGGAGGCCATCGGCGAGGACAAAAACTCCGGCGACCTGCGGGATGCCATCAACAACGGCGCACGCATCATCATCACCACGCTGCAAAAGTTCCCGGTCATCTACACTGAGGTGAACAAGACCGCCGGGAAGAACTATGCCGTCATCATCGACGAAGCGCACTCCTCCCAGACCGGCACCTCTGCCTTAAAGCTGAAAGCCGCCCTTGCCGACACCGAGGACGCGCTGCGGGAATATGCCGAGCTGGAAGGCAAAGCGGAGGACGAGATCGATCCGGAGGATGCACTGGTGAAGGAGTTGACCTCCCACGGGCGGCACAAGAACCTGTCCTTCTTTGCCTTTACCGCCACCCCAAAAGCCGCCACATTGGAACTGTTCGGCACCGAGTACCCGGACGGCAGCCACCATCCTTTCCACATTTACAGTATGCGGCAGGCCATCGAGGAAGGGTTCATTCTGGATGTGCTGCAAAACTACATGACCTATTCCACCTGCTTCAAGATCGCCAAGACCATCCCGGACAACCCCGACCTGCCCGCCAGCCGGGCGGCAAAACTTATCCGCAAGTACGAGGAGTTGCACCCCTACAACATCAGCCAGAAGGCAAAGATCATTGTAGAGACCTTCCGGGAGACCACCAGCCATAAAATTGGCGGGCGGGGAAAGATGATGGTGGTCACCTCCTCCCGGCTGGCAGCGGTGCGGTACTTCCACGAGGTCAAGCGCTACATTGCGGAGCAAGGTTATGACGATGTGCAGATCTTAGCGGCGTTTTCCGGTGCCGTACCGGACGGCGGCGTGGAGTACACGGAGCAGTCCCTGAACGTCCGCGCCGACGGCAGCCACATTGCGGAGAGCCAGACCAAAAAGGAGTTCCATAACAACTTCAATGTGCTGATCGTGGCTGAAAAATACCAGACCGGCTTTGACGAACCGCTGCTCCACACCATGATCGTGGACAAAAAGCTGAAGGGCGTCAAGGCAGTACAGACCCTCTCCCGCCTGAACCGTACCTGTCCCGGCAAAACCGACACCTTTGTGCTGGATTTTGTGAACAAAGCAGAGGACATTCGGGAGGCATTTCAGCCCTTTTATCAGGAGACTTTTCTGGAGCAGGAGGTCAACACCGACCTCATTTACAAGACCCAGAAGGAGCTGCGGAGCTTTGCCGTCTATTCCGATGCAGACGTGGAAGCCTTTGCCAAGGAGTATTTCCGCAGCACCAAGCAGGATAAAAACGCCGTGGGCCGCATGAGCAGCGTTTTGAAACCGGTGGCGGACCGCTACAACCAGAAAACGCAGGCCGAGCGGTACCAGTTCCGCCGTCTGCTGCGCAGCCTTGTCAAGTGGTACGGCTACGTTTCGCAGGTGGCTCGGATGTTCGATGAAGAGCTGCACAAGGAGAACGTATTCTGCGCCTACCTGCTCAAGCTGCTGCCGCCGGACGAGGTCTCTCCGCTGGATCTGGAGGGCAAATTGCAGCTGGAGTATTACAAGCTGCAAAAGACCTTTGCCGGTGCCATTGAGCTGGAACACGCCAAGGGCGTCTACGAGCCGGTCACCCAGAAAGGTGCTCTCGGCCACGACCCCAAGGAGCCGCTGGACGAGATCATTTTGAAGATCAACGAGAAGTTCAAGGGTGAGTTCACCAATGCCGACCGGGTGCTGCTTACTGCCCTGCATGACCGTCTGCTGGCCGACCCGAAGCTGGCAAAGCTGGCGCGCAGCTCCGACCCGCAGATCTTCACCGAGAGCATCTTCCCCAAGGCTTTTGATACTGCCGCACAGGACAGCTATCTTGAAGCGCAGGACACCTTCTCTTCCCTGTTTGAGGATACCAGCAAGTACAAGGCTATTATGTCGGCATTGGCAGAGTGGCTGTATGGAGAATTCCGGAAGAAGTAAAACAGTTTTTCTTTTTATTTGCTTAAAACAGCCTGCATCCACGGGATGTAGTTCAAGGGTTTGGGTGCTCCCAACAAGTATTTTGCAGAGCAAAATTCGCGTTTGCGGAGCGCAGTGCAGCAATGAAAGCCCCAGTGGGGCTTTTAAGCGACAGAACGGTCTGCAACAGCAGATGGAGGGGCCTTGCCCCAACAAGTTCGCAGATGTATATACATCTGCATTGCTTGCGGATGCTATGAAGCCTCTCAACGTGCTTCCCAAATTTGAAAATCATTTTGCAAATCAGATCGTCCGTTTTCAAGTTCAACTTGAAGCGGGCGGTTATTTTTCTGCACAAAAATTTTCGCATTTGCAACCGCCGCAAGCAGAGCAAGCCGGTACCACCTCGCAATTTTTGAATCCGATTTTTTTAAATCCAAATTCAAAAACACTTGTTGGGCTTCGCCCAAACCCGATATTCAGTACAAGAATGCGCTAGTTTCGAACCTTAACGGACGCTGAATAAGTGAATTTTCTCAAAAAAAACGCTTTAGAAAATCGGCGTTGATTCATTCAATATCGCATCAAACCGGAACTATTGCTTCCGGTTTTAAAGGTAAAAAGCGGAAGTATCACTTCCTAAAAATTTGAGTGTTATTGTGGTAAGCTCTATTCAGAGACATTCACCGAATCGGACCTGCTGTGTCCGGTTTACTCCCTCAAAAACCGGACCTGTCAGGTCCTAAAAATTCTTTTAAAAGTGTGATAAGCTACCAGCAAGACACCAATTGAACCTTGAAAACCGAATGACCGTACCGCAGCCGGAAGCCCCTCATTATTACCACTAATCTGACGTCGGACGAGATTCGACATCCGCAGGATACCGCCCATGCCCGCATCTACGACCGCCTGTTGGAAATGTGTGTTCCCATCTCCTGCATCGGGATCAGCTTTCGCAAGGAAACAGCGCAGGAGAAGCTGGAATGGCTGAAAGAATTGATTGGATAAGTTTGAAGGGAAGTTTGATAAAATCGCTGGTACACGCTGTCCATCGACCAGATGGCTGAGCTGTTCCAGCGTGACCGCAGCGTTATTGGAAAACACGTCCGGAACATCTTCAAGGAAGGTGAGCTTCAGAAGGAATCAGTGTGGGCAAAATTTGCCTACACTGCCGCAGATGGAAAGGTCTACGATGTGGACTATTACAACCTCGATGTCATCATCTCCGTCGGCTACCGGGTCAAATCCAAACGCGGCACACAATTCCGCATCTGGGCAACCGGCATCCTGGCAGTGCTGAGCAGCCTGCTCATGGCATTTGCGCCCGGCCTTTTCCTGATTTGTGCGGCGGTTTCTGCGGTTTTCCGGCTTTTATCTGGTGAGTGCGCTGTTCAGCAGCATTTCCACACTGGCCATGCTCCTGCTGAAGGAACCTGTGGTCACCGAGGCACAAGCCGCCCGGAGTTCCCATTCCCTGCGAGAGCTGCCGGGCCAGTTCGCGCAGCTGGTGCGGGACAGTGCCGCCGCCCTGCGCGGCTGCCCGCTGGCGGCAAAACTCATCGCTGCCGATGCGGTCATCTCTGTCCCCTGCTATCTGACCAAGATGTTCCTGCAGCAGCGGCTCGTGGAGCTGGGCTGGCCCACCGAGTGGCTTTTTCTGCCCTTGCTGCTGGGCGGTGCGGCCTGCGTGGCCGGTACCGAGATTGGCCGACGGGTACATCCCCACACCCTGCGGCGGTTCTACACGGTGTGTGCCCTGCTGGTCGGCGGCGGGACCTTTCTGGTCGGCGCAGCGCCCGCATGGGGCGGCATTCTGGGCATGATGCTGGTGCAGGGTGTGTTGGAGGTCTATCTGCTCCACGAGAGCCAGAAGCTGAACGATGCCATCCCCAGTGACCAGCGGGCCACCCTCATCAGCGTGGACGGCATGGCCTACAGCCTGCTGATGATCCCCGCAAGCCCTCTGGTGGGTGCCGTCGGCGATGCCTTCGGGCAGGCCGGTGCGGGCCTTGCCCTGCTGGGCGGGGCCATCGTGCTGAGCGGCGTGGCGCTCTTGGGGAAAAAGCCGCAGGAATCCTGATACAGCAAAAAGCGGATGCGTTCCGGTGGGAGCGCATCCGCTTTGTTATTTTGCTCAGAACCGCCGCCAGGTGTCCGGCATAAAGAACACCAGCATGGGGAAGATCTCCAGACGGCCCGCCAGCATGTCAAAGATCATAACCAGCTTGGCGGGATTGGAGTAGCTGCCAAAGTTCATCATGGGGCCCACCTGGGCAAGGCCGGGGCCGATGTTGTTCAGCGTGGCGGCAATGGCGGTGAAGTTGGTCACCATGTCAAAGCCATCCAGACTGATGAGGAAGAAGGATGCCGCAAAGATGAAGATGTAGGCCGCCACATAGACATTGGTGGCGCGGATGGTCTCATGGTTGACCACCTTGCCGTCCATCCGGACGGGGGCCACCACCTGCGGGTGAAGGGCCTGCTTGAGCTCCTTGCCCACAGTCTTGCCCATCAGCAGGAGGCGGCTGACCTTCATGCCGCCGCCGGTGCTGCCTGCGCAGGCACCCACAAACATCAGCATGACAAGGATCTCCTTGGAGAGGGTGGGCCACAGGTCAAAATCACAGCTGGAGAATCCTGTGGTGGTAATGATGGAACCCACCTGGAAGGCGGCGTGGCGCAGGGCCTCGCCCAAGCCGTTGTACATGCTGTAAATATTGGCCGTGATGATGACCACAGCCACACCGATGACCACAAAGTAGGCGCGCACCTCCTCGCTGGCGGCAGCGCGGCGGAAGCGGCGCATCAGCAGCAGGAAATAGGCGTTGAAGTTCACGCCAAACAGGATCATAAAGATGGTCACGACCCACTGGACATAGGGCGACATGCTGGCAAAGCTGTCATTGCGGAAGCCGAAGCCGCCGGTGCCCGCCGTACCAAAGGAGGTCAGCAGAGCTTCAAACACCGGCATCCCGCCGAACAACAGGAACACGAACTCGATGACAGTCAGGCCAAAATAAATGCCATAGAGGATCTTTGCCGTGGACTGCACCTTCGGCACCAGCTTATCCACCTGCGGGCCGGGGCTTTCGGCTTTCATCAGGTTGACATGGGAGCCGCCGGTCAGGGGCAGCAGCGAGAGCAGGAAGACCAGAACACCCATGCCGCCGATCCAGTGGGTGAAGCTGCGCCAGAACAGGCTGGCATAGCTTAATGCCTCCACATCTGACAGAATACTGGAACCGGTAGTGGTGAAGCCGGAGATCGTCTCGAAGAGAGCATCAATATAAAAAGGAATCTCTCCGGTGAGAACGAAGGGAATGGCACCGAAAACAGACATGACAAACCAGCCCAGTGCAACGGCAGTGAAGCCTTCCCTGACGTACAATTCCTTAAAACGTCCTGTGTGCCTGAAACTTAACAATTTTCCTAAAATGAAACAAACAGCTGCGGTCACCAGATAGATCAGTGCCACATGATATTCTCCGTAGATCATACCCACGATCCAGGGAAGCAGTAAGAATAAAGCTTCAAATTGTAAAATAAATCCGATAATAAAACTCAATATCGCAAAATTCATGATAATGTCCTTCTATAAAATTACCCTTCAATAATATCTTTAATATCATTCAGCCGTGCATGTGTCAGTACTACGACCACATAATCGCCTACATGAAGCTCGTCCTGACCACTGGGAATAATAGCCTGTCCTCCGCGGACGATGGAACAGACCAGGATATTTTTCCGGATGTGCAGACGGTTCAGAGGTATATTGGTAACGGCAGAATCCTCTTTGATGTAGAATTCCAGTGCCTCTGCATGACCGTCTTCCAGCTTATACAGATTCTCCACATTACTGTTGAGAGATTCATTCATGGATCGTGCATATTTAATGATCATATCTGCAGTTACCAGGCGCGGATAGGAGATCGTATCCAGCTTGATATCACTTAAGACACCACTGAAGTTGATACGGTTGATCTTGGTGACTACCTTTGCGCGGGAAGTCCGTTTCGCATACAGTGACAGGAGGATATTTTCCTCATCCAGTCCGGTCAGTGCAGCAAAAGCATCCACGTTCTCCAGCCCCTCCTGTATCAGAAGACGTTCATCCGTACCGTCACCGCAGATGATGGAAGCCTTGGGCAGCAGCTCGCTCAGATGTTCGCAGCGGGCGGGATCCTGATCAATGATCTTGGTATGGATGCCGACTTCTAAAAGTCTTCTTGCCAGATAATAAGCAATGGTTCCGCCACCGACGATCATGGCAGTACGCGCCCTGCCGGCGCCGATACCGATCTTTTTGAAGAAATCATTAGCCTTGGGAGGAGTGGACACAATAGCTACCACATCGCCTTCCCGGAAGACAAAATCACCCCGGGGGATCAGCACCTGATTATCTCTGGTGACCATACATACCAGTACATCGCATTTTAAGGTGGTACGGATGTGGATCAGTTCATAATTATTTAAGAGACAGTCATGGGTCACGCGGAAATGCAGAAGCTCGATCCTTCCCTTGGAAAAAGTATCGATCTTAACTGCAGAAGGAAACTGGAAGATCCGGGCAATCTCGGCGGCACTGGACAGCTCCGGGTTGATGATCATGGCAAGCCCCAGTTCTTCCCGCAGAAAAGCAATCTCATTATTGTAGATAGGATTGCGGACACGGGCGATGGTCTTACAATGTCCCGCCTTTTTCGCAATGACACAGCACAGAAGATTCTGCTCATCGGATCCGGTCACGGCGATCAGCAGATCCGCATGGTCAATGCCGGCCTCAGACAGTGTCTGGAAGCTGACACCATTGCCCACGATGCCCATGGCATCCAGATCATCCGTGATGGAATTCACCTTTTCCTCATTGGTATCGATCACGGTGATATTGTGATTCTCACCGCCTAATTGCTCTACCAGGGTGTAGCCAACCTTGCCGCAGCCCACAATGATTATGTTCATAAAAACCTCCAAAACAAAAGTCATAAAAACAGTTATCGCTTATTATACCACACTATAGAAAAAAAGAGAAGATTGGAAGGAATATCCTGTCCACGGAGACATATATTGTAACTATTCAGAGCATTAAATATCAGCTAAGTCTTGATGAATGCCTGCATTCGCAAAGGAGAAGTTCCGAAGGAACGATTTTGCGCATGAGGTTCTGAATAGTTACGGGAGGAGAAACATGGACAGCCTGCTTCGTATTTTTCCGCAAAAGAGAAGAGCATTCTGGCAGAAGACAGCGGATAATGGGGAAAAAATCTGCGAGATCCGTCTACGTGTGGACAGGCCGGTGATCGTGGAAACATCGAGAGAAGATTATTTCTTAAATAACGGCGGGGAATGGCAGGAGCATCCTTACGGAGCGCATCTGGTGACGGAAGCGGAGATACGGGAGTTGATCGCCTGGCTGTGTCAGGATTCGGTGTATGCTTATGCCGATGAGATCAGACAGGGCTTTTTGACTGTGGAAGGCGGACACCGGATCGGATTGTGCGGACAGGCTGTGTTGGAAAATGAAACAGTGATCCGCACTCTGAAAAATATTGCGTTTATCAATATCCGGGTCGCCCATGAGATCCGGGGAGCAGCTGACGGCATCCTGCCAAAATTATATAAGAAAGGAAAATTTCAGAATACCCTGATTGTATCGCCTCCGGGATTCGGCAAAACCACTCTGCTCAGGGATCTGATCCGTCAGATTTCCGATGGTAATACGTATGGTGCGGGACTTCGGGTGGGAGTGGTGGACGAGCGCTCGGAGCTGGCTGGAAGCTATCTGGGAAGACCTCAGAATGATCTGGGGATGCGGACGGATGTGCTTGATGGCTGTCCCAAGGCTCAGGGGATGTTATTACTTTTGCGTTCCATGTCACCTCAAGTCATTGCAGTGGATGAACTGGGGGAGGAAACGGACAGGCGGGCCTTACAAAAAGCAGCGGCCTGCGGCTGCGGTCTGCTGGCCACCCTGCATGGAACGGACGAGACGGACGCAGCAAAGCGCCTGGGTGAATCCTGCCTGCGACAGATATTTGACCGCATAGTGATCTTAAAAGGAAGGGGACGGATGGAATGCAGATGCTCGGAGGATTTCTGATTCTGTTGGGATGCTTTGGAATGGGACTGTGGTATCGGCAGCAATTCTTAGGAAGATTATATACGATCCGGGAACTCATCCGCATTCTGGAACAGTGGATCAGTGAGATCCGGTACAACGGGTCAACACTTCCGGAATGCTGCCGACAGACCGGCAGACAACGGAAAGACAGGCTGGGAGAGATCTGCACCGAAGTATACCGTGAATATGCGGAGACGGAGGATGCTGGTTTTCTGGAACTGGCGGAGAAAAGCTTTCGCAGACAGCTGCGGATGCTTCCTCTGAAAAAAGAAGACATTGAAGAGTTTTTGCGTTTTGCGGAAAAAGAGGGCTATGCGGATGAAACGATGCAGATAAAAAGTATCGAATTGTCCAGACAGGGACTGGAACATACGGCGGATATGCAGCAGCGGGAAATTACACAGAAATGCAGGCTCTCCGTAGGACTGGGAGCCATGAGCGGTCTGCTGATACTGTTATTGTTAGTCTGATGCCGGTTCCGGAGACCACAGAGAGAAGAGAAAAGGACGGGGAAAGATGGGAATAGGACTGATCTTTAAAATAGCTGCGGTAGGAATCCTTGTAACGATACTCAGCCAGGTCTTAAAACACAGCGGCAGGGAGGAACATGCTTTTCTCGTCAGCCTTGCGGGACTGATCCTGGTTCTTAGCTGGATCGTTCCGTATATCTATGATCTGTTTGATACCGTACAGACTCTGTTTTCGTTTTAATAGGAGGAAATATGTCCGAGATCGTTAAGATTGCATTGCTTGGAATCGCCGGAGTTCTTTTTGCCATACAATTTAGGCAACAGCGGCCGGAATATGCGCTGCTGATCGGATTTGCCCTGAGTGTGCTGGTATTTTCCTATGTGCTGGGGCTGACGGGACAGTTGCTGGAGGCGTTTGCGGGATTACAGCAGTACCTCGGGGATGCAAAAGGGTATCTCGGTATTTTGATGAAAGTGGTGGGGATCACCTATCTGTGTGAATTCAGCGCCGGAATCTGCAAGGATGCCGGATTCGCAGCGGTATCGGATCAGATCGAGATTCTGGGAAAACTTTCGGTACTGTTTGCGGGACTGCCGATTCTGCTTACGGTGATCCGACAGATCTATGGTATTTTATAAGAGTGAGGGAGCAATGGATGCAATGTGGCAGGAATATGGCATGGAAGAACTGGAAAAAGGGATGCAGAAGCTGTTTCCGGCCTCACGGATCTCCGTGGCGGAATTGATGGGACAGCTGCTGCAGGGAGATGTGCTGGGGGCAGCGGGAACCCTGTTGCAGGAAGTGATACAGGGAATGGGAGCATCTGCTGCGGGCAGGAAAAATATTCTGATCTGGCTGATCGTACTGGGGATCCTTTCTGCACTGCTGATTCATTTCGTGGAGGTTTTCGACAAACATCAGATTGCGGATTTAAGCTTTTACTTTATCTATCTGCTCATGGGAGTGATCCTGCTGCAATGTTTTTCCGGGATTCTGGGAACCGCAAGAGAGACGGTGGGAAATATCGTGTTGTTTGTAAGGCTGATGGTACCTACGTATCTTCTTGCGGTGGGAGTGGCCTCGGGGCCGGCTACAGTGGGAGCCGGGTATCAGCTGATGCTACTTCTGATCTATGGTACGGAAAAAATACTGTTGGGTGTGGTACTACCACTGATTTACTGCTATAGCCTGTTGACCATGATCAACGGGATCTGGGTGGAGGAAAAGCTGACACTTTTGACGGAACTTCTGGAAAAGGCGGTGGGCTGGATTCTCAAGGCTTCTCTGGGAGTGGTCACGGGGATCAGTGTGTTCCAGTCATTGATCACACCGGTATTGGATTCCGTGAAGACTTCCGCCGTGGAAAAGGCACTTTCGGCACTGCCGGGGATCGGAAATGCGGCAGACGGGCTTCTGGAGCTGGCGGTGGGTTCAGCCGTTGTCATCCGCAACAGCATCGGCGTACTTTTGCTGTTACTGCTTCTGACGGTGTGTGCGGCTCCGCTTCTGGAGATTTTGTTTACTGCGTTTTTGATCAAGTGTGCGGCAGCTTTTATGGGAATCGTCAGCGATAAAAGAGTGACCAACTGTACGGATCATATGGGAAATGCAGGGATGCTTCTGTTTCGTACTGCGGGCACAGCCATGCTGTTGTTTCTGATCACATTGGCACTATTAGCTATCGGAAGCAGGGGGAGGTAAGAGGATGCAATGGTTATACCGGGTGATCGGACAGGCCGGGATCTTCCTGATCTGTGCACAGACCGTAGTGCATTTCAGACCGAAGGAGTCCTACGATAAATATTTGAAACTGTTATTATCCGTTATGCTGTTGCTGCAGTTGTTACAGCCTGTTCTGACCATGTTCGGCGGCGGAGACGGCTGGAATGCAGAAGAACAGGTGACAGGATTTATGCAAGAATTGCAGACCGTGCTGACCCGGGCCTCCGAACAGGCAGAACAGTCGCAGGAAGAGATCGGGAATACGGCAGCTGCTGTGGCGCAGGAAGCCGGGGAAGGATATGACCCGGCAAATGTGTGGGAGCAAGATTCTGCACAGGGAGCTGTTACAGGAGAAAACAGTGGGGAAGTATCGGATCAGAAGGAAACGGATAGGGAAAATGCAGAAACGGAGGGGATCCATGTGGACATTGCACCAATCCGGCTGGAATGATGGAGAAGTCTGCCGGAGAGCTAAGGAAAATGACGGTAGAAAAACCGGAGCCAGGGAAGAAAAAGAGGTGAGAAGCAATGGGTGAATTCTGGGAAAAGATCACAGGCAGCATTGGTACAGGTAACGGTGCAGGCGGTTCCGGCCCTCCGAAATGGTTCCGTCGGGACAACCTGTTGATTCTGGTATTGTTGGGTGTCCTATTGTTTATCATCGCCCTGCCGGTGAAAAAGGAGGAGTCACAGGCAGCTTCCGTTGGCACAGAGACTGCAGAACAGTACAATGCCGGAATTTTCACTTCTCCTTCGCAGACAACAGGGGAACAGGAGACGGTGGTAGATACCGAAACCCGGGCGGTGGCAGCGGGAAGCGCGGAGGAATATACCGCCTATCTGGAGGGAAAACTGAAGAAAATGTTGGAATCCGTCCGGGGACTGGGAGAGGTGGAAGTCATGATCACATTGGAATCCTCGGAGGAAAGAATTGTGGAAAAAGACATGACCGCGGATCGTTCCCAGACAGAAGAACAGGACTCCGCCGGAGGAACCCGCACCGTGAGTTCTTCCAATACCGGATACCAGACCGTCTATCAGGACGGCAGTCAGGGCACACCGTTTGTAGCGAAGACGATCACACCCAAAGTGGAGGGGGTGCTGGTGGTGGCGGAAGGAGCCGGAAAAGGCAATATGACCAGTGAAATCACGCAGATCGCACAGGCACTTTTCGGTGTGGAAGCCCACAAAGTCAAGGTGTTGGAAAAATGAGTCACAGGAAACATATCCGCACAGACGGGTACATACAATAGAGTATAAAATCAAGAAGGCAGATACAGGCCTTTGGAAAAGGGGAACGCAGTGAAAAACTTAATTAAGAAGAATCAGCTTATGATTACCGCACTTGCCATCATGATAGCCATTGCAGGTTATCTGCAGTTTGCGGGGACCAACCTGGAAAAGGAGTATCTGGCGTCGGATAATACAGAAGATCTCAGTGCAGTGGATTCCACAGACATTGTCACAGATATGGAAAGCCTGGATTCGGATGTGGAGATCGTCATGGAAGATTATCTGGATGAAGATATGCAGGTGGCAGAGGCTACGCCGGACGAAGGGGAGATTCCCGGGGAAGCAGTGTTGACCGGAACGAACGGTGTGGAGGTACTGTCTGCTGCAAGACTTTCCAAGGAGCAGACCAGAGCCCGGAATAAAGAGACCTTATTGGAGATTATCAACAGCACTGAGCTCAGCGATGCCCAGAAACAGGAAGCGGTGGACAGCATGGTGCGCATGACTGATATCGCGGAAAAGGAAGCGGCGGCCGAGGTGCTTTTGCAGGCGAAAGGTTTCAGTGAAGCTGTGGTCAGCATCAACGGGGATGCCGTGGATGTGGTGGTCAATGCCGCAGAACTGACGGATGTGCAGCGGGCACAGATCGAAGATATCGTAAAAAGAAAGACGGATATTGCGGCGGAAAATATCGTCATCAGCACCATTGCACAGTGATATTTTTGTGTACATAGGGGAAAAATTATGTTATGATACCAAGGGTCGAGAGACGACGGTGCGATGCAAGCTCGCTTGCGGGAGCATCCGGAGATTCGAGAGCCGTACCACATGAGTAAGGAGCCATTTTTCGCGGAAAAATGAGCGGATTACGAATGCGGTCCAGATTGTGAGAGTGCGAAGCACGGAACAATCTGGATGGTATCATAACTTAACCTGGAAAACTTGACAAAAGGAAGAAACAATGAAGAGAGTCTTTTTAATTGTATTGGACAGCTTCGGTATCGGACAGATGCCGGATGCCGCAGCTTACGGTGACATCAATGTAAATACACTGGGGAGCGTGTCAAAGAGCCCTTTTTTTCATATGGAAAATATGAAAAACATGGGTTTGTTTAATATTGACGGCGTGGAAGTGGGAGAGAAAACAGACCATCCCACGGCAGCTTATACCCGCATGACGGAGCGTTCCCGTGGAAAGGACACGACCATCGGACACTGGGAGATCGCAGGTATCTATTCTCCCAAGCCACTGCCTACCTATCCGGACGGCTTCCCCGAGGATGTGCTGGAAGAGTTCCGGATCCGCACCGGCAGAGATGTGCTGTGCAATAAGCCGTACTCCGGCACACAGGTCATTGCGGATTACGGGGACGAGCATGTGCGCACCGGCAAACTGATCGTATATACTTCCGCAGATAGTGTGTTTCAGATTGCTGCCCATGAGGATGTGGTTCCTGTGGAGCAGTTATATGATTATTGCCGTATTGCCAGACAGATTTTACAGGGAGAACACGGTGTGGGCCGTGTCATTGCGAGACCTTTTATCGGTGAGAGCGGACATTATACCCGTACCCCCAGAAGGCACGATTTTTCCCTGCTGCCTCCAGCAGTGACCATGCTGGATCAGCTGAAGGCTGCCGGTAAGGATGTCATTGCTGTGGGTAAGATCCAGGATATTTTCGTAGGCAAGGGCATTACCGAGCATGTATACACTTCCGGCAATGCGGAAGGCATTGAGCGGACACTGGAATATCTGGACAAGGATTTCGAAGGACTCTGCTTTATCAATCTGGTGGATTACGACATGCTCTACGGCCATAGAAGAGATGTGGACGGCTATGCGAAGGCACTGGCTTATTTTGATGAGAAGCTGCCGGAGATCCAGGCACACATGAAGCCGGATGATATTCTGATGATCACCGCAGACCACGGCTGTGATCCCGCTTACACAGCCACCACGGATCACACCAGAGAATATACTCCGTTTCTTATGTACGGTGCGCCTGTGACGCCGGGGAATCGCGGAACCAGACCGACTTTTTCCGATATCGGAGCTACGGTATTGGATTATTTCGGAATCCAACCGGAGTTTGAAGGAAGCTCTGTTTTAAAGGCAGATCCATCATAGATAGCAGATCCCGAAGAACTGCGAAAATAGATTTTTAGAGATATAAGAGATATATTTGGAGGACTATAGTAGTGAGTAATAATTATACAGAAGAGATCAACCGCCGCCGGACGTTTGCCATTATTTCCCACCCGGATGCCGGCAAGACGACCCTGACTGAGAAGTTCCTGCTCTACGGAGGAGCCATCAACCTGGCAGGAAGCGTAAAGGGTAAGGCAACGGCCAGACATGCGGTATCCGACTGGATGCAGATTGAGAAAGACAGAGGTATTTCCGTTACCTCTTCCGTATTGCAGTTTGAATATGACGGTTACTGCATCAATATTCTGGATACCCCGGGACATCAGGATTTCTCTGAGGATACCTACCGTACCCTGATGGCAGCGGACTCCGCAGTTATGGTCATCGATGCTTCCAAGGGTGTCGAGGCCCAGACGAGAAAGCTGTTCAAGGTCTGCGTGATGCGCAAGATCCCTATTTTCACCTTCATCAACAAGATGGACCGTGAGGCAAGAGATACCTTTGAACTGCTGGATGATATCGAGAAGGAGCTTGGCATTGCCACCTGCCCCATCAACTGGCCCATCGGTTCCGGTAAGGAATTCCAGGGTGTCTACGACCGTGAGAAAAAGTGTGTGATCGCATATTCCGATACGGAGAAGGGAACGAAGGAAGGAACTTCCACCGAGATCCCCATTCAGGACGAAGAACATCTGAAGGAACTGATCGGAGAGGATGCAGCGGACAAGCTGCTTGGCGAGGTGGAACTGTTGGACGGTGCCAGCGCAGAGTTTGATCTGGAGGAAGTGCAGAAGGGTAACCTGACCCCGGTATGCTTCGGATCTGCTTTGACCAACTTCGGTGTGGAGATCTTCTTAAAGCATTTCCTGAATATGACTACCACGCCGCTGCCAAGAAAAGCAGACATCGGCATGATCAACCCGACGGAGCATGAGTTCAGTGCCTTTGTTTTCAAAATCCAGGCTAACATGAACAAGGCTCACAGAGACCGTATCGCATTCATGCGTATCTGCTCCGGTAAATTCGATGCCAACATGGAAGTGCGTCATGTGCAGGGCAATAAGGTTATGAGATTATCCCAGCCCCAGCAGATCATGGCGGATGAACGTAAGATCTTAAACGAGGCTTATGCGGGTGATATTATCGGTGTCTTCGATCCCGGCATTTTCTCCATCGGAGATACACTGTGCATGCCCAGGGAGAAGTTCCAGTATGAAGGTATTCCGACCTTCGCACCGGAGCATTTTGCCAGAGTGCGCCAGGTGGATACCATGAAGAGAAAACAGTTCGTCAAGGGCGTAGAGCAGATCGCTCAGGAAGGTGCCATCCAGATCTTTCAGGAGTTCAATACCGGTCTGGAAGAGATCATCGTCGGTGTGGTAGGTGTGCTGCAGTTCGATGTACTGAAATACCGTCTGGAGAACGAATATAACGTGGAGATCCGTCTGGAGAACCTGCCTTATGAGCATATCCGCTGGATCGAGAATAAGGATGAGATCGACCTGGCCAAGCTGTCCGGTACTTCCGATATGAAGAAGGTCAAGGACATGAAGGGTAATCCTTTATTGCTGTTTGTGAATTCCTGGAGCATCGGCATGACTCTGGACCGTAATAAGGGACTGGTGCTGACGGAGTTCGGACGCAATTAGTAATTATATGGAAACAAAAAGTGTGTAGGGGGATAGAATGCGGAATAAGAAAAAGTTATGTGCCGGAATTCTGATGTTACTGCTTTTGACAGGATGCTCCTCACAGGAGGTTCTGCAGGAAGTACCCCAGACCATCGTGTTGCCCGAGTCACAGATAGATACTATGCCTGTGCAGGAGACGGCGGCTGCGGAAAATGACAATACAGAGAGCTTTTCCCTTTTAGAGGAGGGAGGCTCTCGTTTTGCATATGAGAGTCTGGATGCGCAGGAACAGATCTGGTATCAGGAGATCGAGCAGGCGATTGGGTCTATGGATGACACGATCAAACTGTCCACGGAACCGTTGGAACAGGGAATGGATGAACAGGACATTGACAAAGTATTTCAGTGCGTGCTGATAGATCATCCGGAGATTTTTTACACCACAGGATATACTTATACCAAATATTCCAGAGGGGAGAAAACCGTAGGAATTGACTTCGCAGGCACTTACGATCAGACGAAGGAAGAGGCCGTAGCGCGGGCGGAGGCCATTCGCAGTGTGACGGCGGAATGGCTGTCCGGTATGGAAGAGGCGGCTTCTGAGTACGATAAGGTAAAAGAGGTGTATGAGGCGGTCATCTTTTCCACAAATTATGATCTGAGTGCGGCGGATAATCAGAACATTGCCTCGGTATTCTTAGGAGGAGCCTCTGTCTGCCAGGGATATGCCAAAGCCACCCAGTATCTGTTGAATCATCTGGGGGTGATGTGCACCCTGGTGCAGGGAACGGTGGATACCGGAGAAGCTCATGCCTGGAATCTGGTACAGGTGGACGGGGACTATTATTATGTAGATACCACCTGGGGAGATGCCTCTTACCGCATGGAGAATGGCAGCGAGCAGAGGAGCCTGCCGGAGATCAATTATGATTATCTGTGCGTGACTACAGAGGATCTGCTACGGACGCATCGTATCGAAGCGGTGATCCCCATGCCGGAATGTACGGCGACAGAAGCAAATTATTATGTGCGGGAAGGTTCCTACTTTACTTCCTATGACCAGGAACAGATGCAGGCGGTCTTCGACAGAGCCATAGAGGGCGGCAGAACGGAAGTGACGATAAAATGTGCAGATGAACTCTGTTATCAGGAAATCTGTCATGCATTGATCGATGAGCAGGAGATTTTTTCCTATATGCAGATACAGGGGAACAGCAATACCGTCACTTATGCCCAGAACGGGAAACAATTATCCTTGACTTTTTGGGTGACAAATGAATAAGGATTTGGTATACTGTAACTAATTAGTTATTATTAGGAGGATCAGCTATCATGGAAAAAGAAATAGATAAGAAGAACCTGGTATTAAGGGAAGACGAGAGCATCGGTACCGTACAGATCGCCGATGATGTAGTGGCTATGATCGCATCTTTAGCAGCTACCGAGGTAGACGGTGTCAGCGCCATGGCTGGTAATGTTACCAACGAACTCATGAGCAAGGTAGGCGTTAAGAGCCTGACCAAGGGTGTCAAAGTAGAGGTGCTGGACAAGAATGTGACCGTGGATCTGACTGTGACCATGGAGTACGGTTACAATATTCCCGCTACCTGTCAGGCAGTACAGCAGAAGGTGAAAAATGCCATTGAGAATATGACAGGACTGACCTGCTCTGATGTGAACATCCGTATTGCCGGTGTGAACATGAAGAAGGATAAATAAGAGGAATTACAGGAAGATATTATGGGAAGACACGAGCAGAGAGAACAGGTTTTCAAACTTTTATACCGCGTGGAGTTTCATGCACCGGAGGATATGCCGGAACAGATTGCATTGTTCCGCGAGAATAATGAGGAAGTTCCTTCCTGGCAGGATGCAGATGCCATTGCGGCCCGCTTTGAGAAGATCAGGGAGAAAATCCCCGAGCTTGACAGGCTGTTGAATGAGAATACCGAAGGCTGGGATACCACCCGTATGGGAAAGGTGGAGCTTGCAGTACTGCGTCTTGGTGCATATGAGCTGCGCTATGATGACGATATCCCGAATGGCGTTGCTATTAACGAGGCAATCGAGATTGCCAAAAAGTACGGACAGGAAAGCTCTGGCGGATTCGTCAATGCGATCCTTGCCAAGATCATGAAATCCGGTGAGTAGGATACAGAACGTAATCAGCGTACGACAACTGAATACTTATATCAAAAATATGTTCACGCAGGATTACTTTTTACAGATGGTATCTGTAAAGGGTGAGGTAAGCAACTGTAAATACCATCCCTCTGGACATATTTATTTTACGTTAAAGGATTCTGCCAGTGCCCTCAACTGCATTATGTTCGCCGGAGACCGGAGAGGTCTGGGATTCCGGCTGACGGAAGGGCAGCAGGTAATTGCGAAGGGCAGTGTGAGTGTATTTGAGCGTGACGGCAGATATCAGCTGTATGTGAAGGAAGTGACGCTGGACGGCGCCGGAGCCCTCTATGAAAAATACGAACAACTAAAACGGGAACTGGCGGAAGAGGGCATGTTTGCTCCGGAGTATAAGCAGCAGATTCCGAAGTATATCCATACTCTTGGGGTAGTCACGGCAGATACCGGCGCGGCAGTCCGGGATATCATACAGATCGCCTCCAGACGGAATCCCTTCGTGCAGATTATTTTGTATCCTGCGCTGGTACAGGGAGCTTCGGCGGCGCCTTCCATTGTGAACGGAATCCGTGCACTGGAGAGACAGGGCGTGGATGTCATGATCGTGGGACGTGGGGGCGGCTCCATCGAGGATCTGTGGGCGTTCAACGAGAGAATGGTGGCACAGGCAGTATTCGACTGCTCTGTTCCCATTATTTCGGCGGTTGGACACGAGACGGATACCACGATCATTGATTATGTGGCGGATCTGCGGGCACCGACCCCGTCGGCAGCGGCAGAACTGGCAGTGACACAGGTCAGTGATATTGAGAATGAGATTTTGGACAGACAGGACAGGCTGTATCAGCGGATGGGACGAGTGCTTCAGCATAAGAGGCAGCAGGCGGATCAGATGGAAATGCGCCTGAAATATTTAAGCCCCGCCAGCCGGATACGGGAGAAGAGGACTTACAGCATACAGCTGGAAGACCGGCTGCAGAACCGGCTGCAGGCGATCCTGCGGGAACGTAGACATAACCTGGCATTGTATATTGAGAGAATGAAAGCGGTCTCTCCTTTGGAAAAGTTAAACAGTGGTTTTTCCTATGTGGAGGATACCGATGGGAAAAATATCCGTTCCGTGATCCAGGTGGAAGCAGGGGAGCGCCTGCGGATCCGGGTGAGTGACGGCGTGATCGATACCCGGGTGGAACAGATACAGAAGGAAGAAAGACTTCCCGGATAGCATTTACCGGTATCCGGGGGATGCAGATAGATGCAGGCAGCAGACGGAGGTGCTATTTTGGCAGGAAAAAAGAAAACGGAAGCACAGGAACCACAGAGCCTGGAAGAGAATTTTTCCGCAGTGGAAGAACTGATCGGACAGCTGGAAGCAGAGGATATTTCTCTGGAGGAAGCTTTTACGGCGTACAGCAAGGGCATGAATCTGCTGAAACAGTGTAGCGAACAGATCGACCGGGTGGAAAAACAGGTCATGAAGCTGAACGAAGAGGGCGGACTGGAACCGCTGGATCCCCAGTAAGCATACAGCATACCGGCAGGTAGAGGAAGGTTGGCATTAGACATGGAAGAAACGTTATTCAGACAGGAATTGCAGAAGAGAACGGCAGCGATTGAAGAATTACTGAAGGAATATCTTCCAGCAGAGGAAGGATACCAGAAGACCGTTATTGAAGCCATGAACTATAGTCTTATGGCAGGCGGAAAGCGCCTGCGTCCCATGCTGATGCAGGAGACCTATAAAATGTTCGGTGGCAAAGATGATACGATAGAGCCTTTTATGGCGGCGATCGAGATGATCCATACATATTCTCTGGTACATGATGATCTGCCGGCCATGGACAATGACGAGTACCGCAGAGGCCGCAAGACCACCTGGTCTGTGTACGGTGACGGTATGGGAGTCCTGGCAGGAGACGGACTGCTCAATTATGCCTTTGAGACTGCATTTCGTGCTTTTCCGGCATGCACCTCGGGAGAACCGGTAGATCCGAATTACCCGAGAGTGGCGGCGGCACTGAATATTTTAGCCCGCAAGGCAGGAATCTACGGGATGATCGGCGGCCAGAACGCAGATATTGAAGCGGAGGAACAGGCAGAACCTCTGACCACAGAACAGATCCTGTTCATCCATGCCAACAAGACGGCAGCCCTGATCCAGTCGGCCATGACTATCGGAGCTACGCTGGCAGGGGCAACCGATGAAGAGATTGCGGCATTGGAACTGTGTGCCTACAATGTCGGCATTGCATTCCAGATCCAGGATGACATTCTGGATGTGATAGGGGACAGCAAGGAGCTGGGAAAAGCTACCGGAAGTGATGCACAGAATCATAAGCAGACCTATGTGACTTTACACGGACTGGAAGAATCCGGCAGAGAAGTGGAACGGCTGACCGGGGAAGCGGTAGCGATTCTGGACAGCTTTTCGGGAGAACATGAATTCCTGAAGGAGCTGTTGCTGCACCTGGTCCATAGAACGAAATAGCAGAGGAAAAGCCAATGTTACTGGATAAGATCGAGAAAGCAAACGATATCAAAAAAATAGATAAATCAGACTATGGGGAACTGGCGGAGGAGATTCGGCAGTTCCTGATCGAAAAGATCAGTGTGACCGGGGGGCATCTGGGTTCGAACCTGGGAGCGGTGGAACTGACCATGGCACTTCATCTTGCTCTGAATCTCCCGGAGGACAAGATCATCTGGGATGTAGGTCATCAGTCTTATACCCACAAAATATTAACGGGCCGCAAGGACGGTTTCGATGTCTTACGCCAGTTCCATGGCATGAGTGGGTTCCCCAAGAGAAAAGAAAGTGATTATGACGCATTTGATACCGGACACAGTTCTACCTCCATATCCGCAGGACTGGGACTGGTGAAGGCAAGAGATCTCAAAGGGGAGAAGACCACCATTGTATCCGTGATCGGAGACGGCTCTCTGACAGGAGGCATGGCTTACGAGGCCTTGAACAATGCAGCCAAACTGGAGACGAACTTTATTGTGGTATTAAACGACAACAATATGTCCATCTCCGAAAATGTGGGCGGTGTTTCCAAATATCTGAACAATATCCGTACGGCGACCGGCTATCTGGATCTGAAAGAGGGCATATACAACGCTCTCAAGAGAAAACCCGGTGGCGACGGTATTGTCAACAGTATCCGCCGGGCCAAGAGCAGCTTCAAACAGCTGGTAATCCCCGGGATGTTTTTTGAGGATATGGGAGTGACTTATTTAGGCCCGGTAGACGGACATGATATCGAAGGCCTGATCAAGGTCATTGAGGAAGCGAAGAGAGTCAAGGGAGCTGTGCTGGTGCATGTGATTACCCAGAAGGGCAAGGGCTATGGACCGGCGGAGAAACATCCCGCCAGATTCCACGGGGCAGAGCCTTTTGACATCGAGACGGGAATTCCTTCCCATCCCCGCACCGTGGCCAATTATACGGATGTGTTTTCCACTGTTATGTGCAAGCTGGGCCAGCGGGACGAACGGGTAGTGGCTATTACGGCAGCCATGCCGGACGGTACCGGACTGAAGCGCTTCCGGAATATGTACCCGGACCGGTTCTTTGATGTGGGAATTGCGGAGGAACATGCGGTGACCTTCGCAGCAGGACTGGCAGCAGGAGGCATGAAGCCTATTGTTGCGGTGTATTCTTCATTTTTACAGAGAGCCTACGATCAGATCCTGCATGATGTGTGTATTCAGAATCTGCCAGTAGTGTTTGCTATAGATCGTGCAGGGCTGGTGGGGAGTGACGGTGAGACCCATCAGGGTATTTTTGATTATACCTATCTGTCGGGAATTCCCAATATGCATATCTGTGCGCCGAAGAACAAATGGGAATTATCGGATATGATGAAGTTTGCCGTGGCACTGGATGCGCCCATTGCGGTGCGATATCCCAGAGGAACGGCTTATGCCGGACTTGCCGAACACCGTGCTCCCATTGAACTGGGCAAGGCGGAGTGGATCGCAAGAGAGGGCGGTATCGCATTGTTTGCCATAGGCAGTATGGTAAAGACAGCGGAGGAAGTCCAGAAGCTTCTGCATGAAAAGGGTTACAAGGCAAGTATCATCAATGCCAGATTTATCAAGCCCATTGACGAAGAGGCAGTACTTTCGGCCTGTGAAGATCATGAGATGATCGTGACCATGGAAGAAAATGTCCAAAGCGGAGGATTCGGAGAAAAGGTGTTGGATTGTCTGAATGACCACGAGAAACGGATCAAATGTGTCATGGCAGCTATTCCCGATGCTTATGTGGAACATGGAAATGTAGAGCTTTTGAAAAAGGAGATCGGATTGGATGCGGAAAGCATCACGGAGAAAATTCTGGAAAGATTATAAATAATTAGGAGACGAAGATGAAAGAACGACTGGATGTGATTCTGGTAGAGCAGGGGTATGCTCCTTCCAGAGAAAAGGCAAAAGCCATCATAATGTCGGGCAATGTCTATGTCAACGGACAGAAGGAAGACAAGGCCGGCACCGGATTTGATGTCAGCAAGATCAAGCTGGAAGTCAGAAATCATACCATGAAATATGTCAGCCGCGGAGGCCTGAAGCTGGAAAAGGCAATGGAACAGTGGGGATTTCTGCTGGACGGCATGATCTGCATGGATATCGGTGCATCTACCGGAGGCTTCACGGACTGCATGCTCCAGAACGGAGCCACGAAGGTGTATTCCGTGGACGTGGGACAGGGGCAGTTAGCCTGGAAACTGCGGAATGATGAGCGGGTGGTATGCATGGAACAGACCAATTTCCGTTATGTGACCCCGGAGGATATCCCGGATGCACTGGATTTCGCCAGCGTGGATGTGTCCTTTATTTCCCTGACCAAGATTTTGATCCCGGCGAGAAATCTGTTAAAGACCGGCGGACAGATTGTGTGTCTGATCAAGCCCCAGTTCGAGGCCGGCAGAGGCAAGGTGGGCAAGAACGGTGTGGTGAGAGAGCCTCAGATCCACGAGGAAGTGATCCGCAAGATCATCGACTATGCGGACAGCATCGGTTTCGAAGTACTGCATCTGGAATATTCCCCCATCAAGGGACCGGAGGGCAATATCGAATATCTGCTGCATATCCGTAAGCCGGAGGAAATCTCCGAAGAAAAGCTGGCGCTGACCGAGCATGAAGCGGAGAGCGCCTTACAGACTATTATAGAGGAAAAGACCGGACTGTCCTATACCCCTGAATGGGATGCCGTAATCAAAGGTATCGTAGACAACTCTCATACCCTGTAACAGACAAGGAGTGCGAAGCTATGAAGCATTTTCTGATATATACCAACAAGCATAAGGATCAGGAGCTTGCGACCACGAAACGGATCCAGAATTATCTGGAAACCAAAGGCTGTACGGTGAAATTAAAGGTCAAGGAATCCGACTGGAAGGAAGAAGCGGATTCCGTGGCGGAAGAGGAAGCAACGGACATTCCGTTAGATGTGGACTGCATGATCGTATTGGGCGGCGACGGCACGGTGCTGCAGGCAGCCAGAGAGACGAAGAAGATCCTTGTCCCCATCATCGGAGTGAATCTGGGAACCGTAGGTTATATGACGGAGATCGAACTGTCTGGATTAGAGGAATCCCTGGACCGCCTGATCCGGGATGATTTTAAGAAAGAACGCAGAATGATGTTAAACGGTAAAGTCTGCTGTGCGGATGGAACCGTGTCGGAAGGCTGGGCTTTGAATGACATCGTCATTTCCCGAAGCGGATCCCTGCAGATCATAGAATTCAACATCTATGTCAACGGACAGCTTCTGAATCATTACAAGGCAGATGGAATGATCGTGACTACACCGACAGGATCCACGGGATATAATCTGTCGGCGGGCGGGCCGCTGGTGGAGCCCAAGGCGAAACTGATCACCCTGACACCGATCTGCCCCCACAGCCTGAACCAGAGAAGCATTATCCTGTCCCCGGAAGATGAGATCGTTATAGAGATTCCCGGTGGCAGAGAGGGCAAAAGCCAGACCGTGGAAGCCAATTATGACGGCAGCCACAAAGTGACCATGTGTACCGGAGACCGGATCCGTATTGTGCAGTCGGAGAAGATCACCGAGTTTATTCAGCTGAATCAGGTAAGCTTCCTGGATGTATTGCATCGGAAAATGAGAGATTCCTGACGAATTGTTGTGAGAAAGGCATGAGGTCAAGATGAAGAAAACAAGACATCGCAAGATCGTGGAGATTATAGAAAAAAGAGATGTGGAGACCCAGGAGGAACTGGCGGGCTATCTGAAGGAAGCCGGTTTTGCTGTGACACAGGCTACCGTATCCAGAGATATCAGAGAACTGAAGCTGTCCAAAGTACCCACCGGTGGCGGCAAACAGAAATACGTCATTTTAAAACAGGATGACAGTCATATGGGAGATAAATACATCCGCGTCCTCAGAGACGGTTTTATCTCCATGGACATGGCACAGAATATTCTGGTGATCAAGACCGTATCCGGCATGGCCATGGCAGTGGCGGCGGCACTGGATGCCCTGAAATTCTCCGAAGTGGTGGGATGTATCGCCGGAGATGATACGATCATGGTGGCAGTGCGGACCGTGGAAGATACCCAGATCCTTATGGACAAGATCCATCTGATGATAGAAAGGTAAGACAGGGGGAAATACATGCTTCGTAGTTTACGCGTGAAAAATCTGGCTCTTATCCGGGAGACAGAGGTAGAGTTCGGAGAAGGACTGAATATACTGACCGGTGAGACCGGTGCCGGTAAATCATTACTCATTGGATCAGTGAATCTGGCACTGGGAGGAAAGTTCGAGAAAGACATGCTCAGACGGGGAGAAGAGAACGGTCTGGTGGAACTGGTCTTCGACTGCGAGGAAGAAAGGCTGGCGGAAAAATTAAAGAGCATGGATCTGGAACCTTCGGAAGACGGAACCGTGATCCTGAGCCGAAAACTTTCCTCCGGGAAAAGCATCTGCCGCATCAATGGAGAGACCGTGACGGCAAAGCAGGTGAAGGAACTTTCGGAGCTGCTGATCGATATTCACGGACAACATGAGCACCAGTCTCTGCTAAACAAGAAAAAACATATGGAGATCCTGGATGCCTATGCGGGAGCGGAATTTGCAGAATGCGCAGGGCGGGTGGCTGCACTTTATCATGAGTGTACTGCCCTGGAGAAAAAGATCACAGAGGAAACTCTGGATGATACCTCCAGAAGCAGAGAACAGTCTCTGGCGGAATTTGAACAAAAGGAGATCGCGGATGCTTCCCTGCAGCCCGGAGAAGATGAGGAACTGGAACAGGCGTACCGCAAAATGTCCAACAGCCGAAAAATTGCGGAAAGCCTGGCGGAGAGCTATCAACTCAGTGGCAATGACGCGGAAGACGGTGCCGGGAATTCTTTGAGCAGGGCACTGCGGGCATTGCGTAGTGTGACCATGTATGATCCTGCACTGGAACAGATGGAGGAACAGTTGGCAGAGGTGGAAAGTCTTTTGTCAGATTACAATCATGATGTCTCCGAATATATGTCGGATCTGGAATTTGATGAAGAGGATTTTCGCAGTACAGAGGATCGTCTGAATACCATCAATCACCTCAAGGGAAAATACGGCAACACGATCGAAGAGATCCTGCGGTACAAAGAGGAAAAAGAAGCTTATCTGGAAAAACTGGCGGATTATGATGCCTATATGCAGAAATTGAACGCCGAGTGGGAGGAAAAGCAGGCGTTACTGAAGAAAGCCTGTGAAGAACTGTCTGAGATCCGTAGAAAAAACGCAGCGGTACTGACGCAGAAATTGAAAGATGCGCTGATAGGTCTCAATTTCCTGACGGTGGAATTTGACATCGCAGTCAGACCCGGTCAGGCCATTACAACAAAAGGCTATGATGATGTGGAATTCCTGATTTCCACCAATCCCGGAGAAAGTCTGAAACCTTTGAACCAGGTGACCAGTGGCGGTGAACTGTCCCGGGTGATGCTGGCGATCAAAACGGTACTGGCAGGGAAAGATGCCATTGATACATTGATCTTTGATGAGATCGATACCGGTATCAGCGGCAGAACCGCATGGAAAGTAGCGGAGCAGCTGAGTATTCTGGCAGGAGCCCATCAGGTCATCTGTATCACTCATCTGCCTCAGATCGCAGCCATGGCGGATGTGCATTTCATTATTGAAAAGAGCAGTACCGATGATATGACCATTACGGACATTCACAAGGTGGCAGAAGAAGAAAGTCTGGCGGAGCTGGCAAGACTGTTAGGCAGTGATGCACTGACGGAAGCGGCGCTTTCCAATGCAAAGGAAATGAAAGAACAGGCAAACGGGTTTAAAGAAGCCAGATAAGGGAAATGCTATAGTGAAAGAAACATTGAAAAAGGATGAAGAAGTATTTCATCCTTTTATTTTGTGCAAATTCAACCAAAATAAAGCACCATATTTGTGAATTAAATTGATTGAATTTGACTGAATGTGAAGATATAATAACATCATAAGAACAAGAAAGATGACAGACAGGAGGGATAGAAATGATTTGTACCGTGACTTTCAATCCGTCACTGGATTACATCGTATCCGTGGATGACTTTCAGCTGGGAATGACGAACAGAACCTCATCAGAGCTGATTCTTCCGGGAGGAAAGGGAATCAATGTCTCTATCGTACTGAAGAATCTGGGACTGGATTCCACAGCCCTGGGATATGCGGCGGGATTCACCGGAGAGGAACTGATCCGGAGATTGAACGAGTTTGGCGTAAATGCTGATTTCATCAAAATCGATCACGGAATGACCAGAATCAATCTGAAGCTGAAAAGTATTGACGGAACAGAGATCAATGGCTGTGGCCCGGATATTGATGCAAAAGCTTTGGAACAGCTGATGGAAAAGATTGACAGACTGGGAGACGGAGATGTCCTGGTATTGGCAGGAAGTATTCCTTATACCATGCCGGATGACATTTATCAGAGAATTCTGGAGAGAATTCAGGGAAGAGGTGTTCTCACCGTAGTGGATGCCACCAGAGACCTGCTGGTAAAGGTATTGCCGTATCATCCTTTTCTGGTAAAACCCAACAACCATGAATTGGGGGATATCTTCGGTGTGAAGCTCTCCACAAGGGAAGAGGTGGTTCCATACGGCAGGAAACTGCAGGAGATGGGAGCACAGAATGTACTGATTTCCATGGCAGGCGAAGGAGCAGTATTGATCGCAGCGGACGGACAGAGCATGGGAGCTCCGGCACCGAAGGGAACACTGGTCAATGGTGTGGGTGCAGGCGATTCCATGGTGGCAGGTTTCCTGACAGGATGGATGGAAAAGAAAGATTATGTACATGCGTTCCATATGGGAATTGCTGCAGGAAGCGCCAGTGCATTTTCCGAGAATCTGGCCACCAGAGGAGAAGTCTTGCAGGTATTACAGCAGGTAGAACAATAACAATGATAAATATAAAAAGAGAGGATGGGTCACAACATGAGAATTACAGATCTTTTGGACAAAAATAGTATTTCCCTAAATGCGGCACCGGCTGACAAAAAGGAAACATTGGATCTGGCAGTGGAACTGATGGCAAAAAGCGGAAAGCTGTCTGATGTGGAGAAGTATCGTGAACAGGTCTATGCAAGAGAGGAAGAGAGTACCACGGGAATCGGAGAGGGAATTGCGATCCCTCACGGAAAATGTGATGCGGTAAAAGCCCCCGGACTGGCAGCCATGGTGATCAAAAACGGTGTGGAGTATGAATCTCTGGACGGGGAACCGGTGACCTTACTGTTCCTGATTGCAGCACCGAATACAAAGGATAATGTACATCTGGATGTGCTGAGCAAACTGTCCGTGATGCTGATGGATGAAAATTTTACCACTTCCCTGAGAAACGCAAAAAGCGTAGATGAGTTTTTACAGATCATTGATGCAGCAGATGAAAGTGCCAAGAGCATTGATGACAGATTAAGTGATACCGGTATTACCACCGAGAAGAAGAAAGGCTTTAAGCTGTTGGCAGTGACCTCCTGTCCGACCGGAATCGCTCATACCTATATGGCAGCAGAAGCATTGGAAAAGGCGGCCAGAGCAGCAGACTGTCAGATTAAGATTGAGACCAGAGGCTCCGCAGGCGCAAAAAATGTACTGACTGCAGAAGAGATTGAAGCGGCGGACTGCATCATCGTGGCGGCTGATGCCAAAGTACCCATGGACCGCTTTAACGGCAAGAAAGTCATCAGCTGTCAGGTATCCGACGGTATTGGCAAGGCAGACCAGCTGGTAAAACAGGCAATGAGTGGAAACGTGGAAGTTTTCCACGGGGAAAGCAGTGAAACAACTACAGCCGTAACCGGTAAGGAAAGCGCAGCTCATAAGATCTATACCCAGCTGATGAACGGCGTATCCCATATGCTTCCTTTCGTAGTCGGCGGTGGTATCCTGATCGCCATTGCCTTCCTGATCGACGGACTGAACGTTGATATCAATGCACTTCCCGCAGATCAGAGAAGTAACTTTGGTACGATTACTCCCATAGCCGCAATGTTCAAGAATATCGGCGGCGTGGCATTCGGTCTGATGCTTCCGGTACTGGCGGGCTTCATCGGTATGGCAATCGGCGACAGACCGGCGCTGGCGCTTGGCTTTGTAGGCGGTATGCTGGCGGCAAACGGCAAGTCCGGATTTTTAGGAGCACTGGTGGCTGGCTTCCTGGCAGGCTACCTGATCGTAGGACTCCGTAAGATCTGTGACAAACTCCCGGAGGCTATTGAAAAACTGGCTCCTGTATTGATCTATCCGGTAGTGGGTATCTTGATTATGGGACTTGCCATGAACTTTGTGGTGGAGCCGGTCATGGGCGGTATCAATACCGGATTGAACAATTTCTTAAGCGGAATGGGTGATTCCAGCCGAGTTGTACTGGGGTTGATCCTGGGCGGCATGATGGCGATTGACATGGGTGGCCCTTTCAACAAGGCAGCTTATGTATTCGGAACGGCAGCGATCGCTGCAGGCAATTATGACATCATGGCAGCGGTTATGATCGGAGGTATGACTCCTCCCTGTGCCATTGCACTGGCAACCCTGTTATTCAAGAATAAATTCACCAAGGAAGAGAGAGACGCAGGTCCCACCAACTTCATCATGGGCCTGGCGTTCATCACCGAAGGTGCGATTCCTTTTGCAGCATCCGATCCTCTGCATGTGCTTCCTTCCTGCATCATCGGTTCGGCACTGGCAGGCGCCCTGTCCATGGCATTCCACTGTACACTGATGGCACCTCACGGCGGAATTTTCGTATTCCCTGTAGTAGGTAACGCAGTGATGTATCTGGTGGCACTGGTGGCAGGTACGGTAGTGTCCGCACTGCTGTTGGGTGTATTGAAGAAAAAAGTAACCACATGAGCAAAAGGAAAGCTCTGAAAGAGCGGTTTTACGAATGTGGGTGCTGAATAGTTACCGTAATATAAAAAATCAGAAAAGGAGATAAGAAAATGAAAGAATTTAAATATGTTATCACAGATCCCGAAGGTATCCATGCTCGCCCCGCAGGAGAACTGGTAAAGGCAACAAAGGAATTCCAGAGTGCCATCACTCTGACCAAGGACGGCAAGACCGGAGACTGCAAGAGAATCTTCGGCATCATGGGTCTGGCTGTTAAGGCCGGCAACGAGATCACCCTGACCTTCGACGGTGAGGATGAGGAAGCAGCTTATGCAGCTGTTACGGAATTTGTGAAAGCAAACCTCTAAGTAATCATAATATTATTGTCGGGAGAGGAGAAAAGTCATGGAAGTCTACCAGGGAAAAAGTGTATTCGGCGGAATTGCCATTGGCAGGATCAGTGTTCATAAGAAGGATGAGCAGCAGGTAAAGCGTGTGAAGATCGAGAATCCCGACCTGGAGATCGCTCGTTACAGACAGGCCAGACAAACCGCCATGGAGCAGCTGCAGAATCTGTACCAGAAAGCCTTGAAAGAAGTGGGAGAAGCCAATGCAGCTATTTTCGAGATTCATCAGATGATGCTGGAGGATGATGATTACAATGAATCCATTGAGAACATCATTCATATGCAGCAGGTGAATGCAGAGTATGCGGTGGCTTCCACCGGAGACAATTTTGCACAGATGTTTGCCTCCATGGAGGATGACTACATGAGAGCCAGATCTGCGGATGTCAAAGACATTTCCGAGCGCGTATTAAGCGTGCTGGGTGGCAGAACGGCAGGCATGGCGGCATCGGAAGAACCCGTGATCATTGTGGCAGACGACCTGGCACCCTCCGAGACGGTACAGTTGAACAAGGATCTGGTATTATCCTTTGTAACGGTACATGGATCTGTGAATTCCCATACGGCGATCCTGGCCCGCACCATGAGCATTCCGGCACTGATCGGCACCGATATCCCTCTGACCGATGCCATAGACGGAAAACTTGGTATCGTGGACGGACGAAACGGCTGCATCTATGTGGATCCCGATGAAGATACTCTGTCGAAAATGCAGCAGCTAAAGCAGGAGGAGCAGGAGAAGAAAGAACTGCTCCAGACCTTAAAGGGACGTGAAAATATCACTATTGACGGTAAGAAGATCATGCTCTATGCTAATATAGGTAACAGCAAGGATCTGGCGGCCGTATTGCAGAACGATGCCGGCGGCATCGGCCTGTTCCGCAGTGAGTTTTTATATCTGGAGAGAGAAACCTTCCCTACCGAGGAAGAACAGTTTCAGATCTACCGCACTGTGGCGGAGACCATGGCGGGAAAGCCTGTGATCATCCGTACACTGGACATCGGTGCAGACAAGAAGTGCGATTACTTCGAAATGGAACCGGAGGAAAATCCGGCCATGGGATGCCGTGCCATCCGTATCTGTCTGACCAGACCGGAGATCTTCAAGACACAGCTCCGTGCACTGTTCCGCACCAGCGCATTTGGTAATATCTCCATTATGTATCCTATGATTATAAGTGTGGAGGAAGTACATCAGATCAAGGAAATCGTGGCAGAGGTAAAGCAGGAACTGACAGAACAGGGTGTGGCTTTCGGAGAACCGAAGCAGGGTATTATGATCGAGACACCGGCTGCTGTCATGATGAGTGCAGAGCTGGCGAAGGAAGTGGATTTCTTCAGTATCGGTACTAACGATCTGACCCAGTACACACTGGCCATCGACAGGCAGAATCCGAAGCTGGATGCATTTTACGATCCGCACCATCCGGCAGTGCTTCGCATGATACAGATGGTCGTGGAGAATGCCCACAAGGCAGGTATCTGGGCGGGCATCTGTGGAGAACTGGGAGCAGACCAGACACTGACCAGACGTTTCCTTGCAATGGGTGTGGATGAATTATCCATGTCTCCCGGAAGTATTCTTCCCGTGCGTAAGATCATACTGGAGACAGATGTGACAAAGGAAAGAGAAAATAACAATTTATGCTGACAGAACAACGTTATGAGATCATTCTGAAATTATTGGAAGAAAAAAACAGCATTACGGTGGCCGAGGTAAAAGATCTGTTAAATACGTCGGAATCCACGGTACGCCGGGACATCACAGCATTGCATAATGCCGGGAAGCTGGTAAAGGTCTTTGGAGGTGCTGTGGCATGTGACCGGACGGTGATAACACATGAACCCACGGTGGAACAGAAGGCAGAAGTCAATGTGGAAGCCAAACAGCTGGTGGCTGCCAAAGCGGCAGCACTGATCCAGCCGGAGGATTTTATCTATCTGGATGCAGGTACGACCACAGCAAGTATGCTTTCTTATCTGACAGAGAAAAGTGCCACCTTTGTGACCAATGCGGTAGCGCATGCCAAGACACTGGCAGCGGCAGGATTCCGTGTATATCTCGTCGGCGGTGAATTAAAAGGCTCCACGGAGGCTGTGGTAGGCAATCAGGCACTGATGAATTTACAGAGCTATCATTTTACCAAAGGCTTTTTTGGAACCAACGGGATCAGCAGGCAGAGTGGCCTGACCACACCGGATATGAATGAGGCCATGGTGAAAAAGACTGCCATGGGACAATGCAGAGAATGTTTTATTCTGGCAGATCATTCTAAGTTCGGAAATGTCAGCTCTGTGACCTTCGGGGCGTTTCAGAGCGGAACGATTCTGACGGACGACTGCCCGGAGGAATATAAAAGCAGTGGGAATGTGGTCATTTGTGGTTAAACTGGAGAAAACTGTAAACCGCAAATCCCGGTGATCACAGATTAAAAATAGGAATGTGACGTACACTATACCCTATACAGCAATGACAGAAGTTCAGTGGGGGAATGTGTATGAAGCTATGGATTACGGAAACGGAAAAAGTAAAAAGGCAGGCAGGAGAAGATGCAGTCATCATTTTGCAGCTCTGGAAACAGAAGGTGCGCAGACTGCGGATTTACCGGGCCTGCCTTTGTGCTGCCCTTATCCTGGCCGGTATGGGACTCTTTGGCTACAGCTATTATCTGGTGGACAGCAGTATTCCTTCTGTTATTTATATGCGGGCGGAATCGGAGGAATCACTGGCACTGGATATTCCCGCAAAAGGTGAGATTTTAAGTGTCAGTGAACAGGGAACCAGTAATATTCCCCAAGGTGCCGTGACACTGGATCTGAGTCAGCCGGTGACTATGAAGACCGGAATGACGGACAGCCTTGAGATGCAGGTGAAGCTGTTCGGGATCCTGCCTTTTAAGCAGGTGGGGATCCGGGTGATCGAGGATCAGCAGCTGATCCCGGTAGGTGTTCCCATCGGAATCTATGTCAAGACCGAAGGGGTAATGGTCATAGGTACCGGAGAGTTCCGTTCTGTCAACGGGGAGAAGGTGGCTCCGGCGGAACATATTTTGAAAAGCGGCGATTATGTGGTGAAACTGAACGGCACGGAAGTGGCGGACAAGGATGATCTGATCACCCGGATCGAAAACGGTAGTGGAGAAGCAGCGATTTTGACGATCCGGCGGGGCGAAGAATATTTTGATGTTAAAATCGATCCGGTACAGGATCAGACGAAAAAATATAAGATCGGTGTCTGGGTCAGGGACAATGCCCAGGGTGTGGGAACCATGACCTACATTGACAGTCAGGGAAATTTCGGAGCACTGGGGCATGGAATCAATGATGTGGACACCAGCAACCTGATGAAAATGAATGACGGAACCCTGTACCAGACGGAGATCATCTCCATTCAGAAGGGAACGGCCGGTCATCCGGGGGAAATGACGGGAATGATCGTCTATTCTGATGACAGGATTCTGGGGGATATTACCAGCAACAGTGTCCGGGGAATCTTCGGCAAGTGCAATGACAAAGCACTGGCACTGGGAACGGAAGAGGCGATGCCCATTGGATTAAAACAGGAGATCCGAAAGGGACCGGCGCAGATTTTGTGTACCGTAGACGGCACCACCAGATACTATGATATCGAGATCACCGACATTCATCTCGATCATGACAACGTGAACCGGGGAATCGAACTGAAAGTCACAGATTCTGACCTGATCGCCCTGACCGGAGGAATCGTCCAGGGAATGAGCGGTGCACCTATCATCCAGAACGGTAAATTCGTAGGGGCCGTCACCCATGTTCTCGTGCAGGACAGTACCAGAGGATATGGGATTTTTATTGAGAATATGCTGGAGCAATAAGGTTGCCGTCCAGCAGTCAATATGGTAAAATAAATTAAATATGCATTCAAATGCAAAAATGGATTTGTAATGTGAGGAATAGGGAAAATGCGCTGACGTATGAAGAAGATGCGAAGAAATGTCTGACCGCCGGAATGAATGCACATCTGGCGGAACCGTTCCAGATGGAGAAAGCGATCGCAGCCATTGCGGAACATTGTAAGAAATAATAATTTTGGGCAGATTTTTCAGAGGATAGGGATATAGAGGAGAAAGAAAATGAGTATACAGCAGCTCAGAAATCTGACCACGCTCTGCTACATCGAGCAGGACGGAAAATATCTGATGCTTCACCGGGTGAAGAAGGAAAATGACATTAACAAAGACAAATGGATCGGCGTGGGTGGTCATTTCGAGGCGGACGAAAGCCCGGAGGACTGTGTGCTCCGGGAAGTAAAGGAAGAGACAGGGTATACTCTGACGGACTACCGGTTCCGGGGAATCATCACCTTTTTATACCGGGACGTCTGTGAGTATATGTGCCTGTATACGGCGGATGGATTTACGGGGGAACCGAGGGAGTGTGACGAAGGAGCGCTGGAATGGGTGGAGATCAATAAGGTGGAGGAACTGGATCTCTGGGAAGGGGACAAGATATTTTTCCGGCTGCTTCGTGAGAACCGCCCCTTTTTCTCCTTAAAACTGTCTTACGATGAGAATGGTATCCTTCTGGATGCAGTACTGGACGGTGAGCCGATAGCGACAAAGGAAGGCAGAAAAATGCCGGAGGCGGAAAGTGGGACAATGAATTGAATTTTACGGAATTTGTACGGAACTATCACATACAGTTAAACGAACAGCAGATGCAGGCGGTACAGGCTACGGAAGGTCCGGTACTGCTTCTTGCGGTTCCAGGAAGCGGTAAGACCACCGTACTGGTCAGCAGACTGGGCTATATGATCTATTGCCTGGGAATAACACCGGAGTCGATCCTGACAGTGACCTATACGGTGGCGGCAACGAATGATATGCGCAGGCGGTTTGCGGGGATGTTCGGAGAAGCGGATGCAGAGCGGCTGGAGTTTCGCACCATCAACGGCATCTCCCAGAAGGTACTGCAATATTTTGCCTACCGTACCGGGAAAACGCCTTTTCAGGTGGCAGATAAGGAAGCCTCGGCGGCCGTCAAACAGTCTTTTCTGGAAGTAACGGGGAAATACGCCACGGAAAATGATATCAAAGAGACCCAGCTGGATATCACCTATGCGAAAAATATGCGTCTGACACCGGAGAAAATCCGGGATATGGACACGGATGTGGAGAAATTCCCGGAGATATTCCGTACTTATAATGCGAAACTCAGGCAGATGCAGATGATCGATTACGATGATCAGATGATCTACGCCCTCAGAATTCTGGAACAGTATCCTGAGGTACTTGCACATTTCAGGGAGCAGTATCGGTATTTCTGTGTGGATGAAGCGCAGGATACTTCGAAAATACAGCATGATATGATCGACCTGCTGGCGGCGCAGAGCCGGAATCTGTTTATGGTGGGAGATGAAGACCAGAGTATCTACGGCTTCCGGGCAGCTTACCCGCAGGCACTTGTCTCCTTTGAGGACAGACACCCGGGAGCAGGGATCCTTCTCATGGAGACCAATTACCGCAGCAGGCAGGAGATCGTCCGGGCGGCGGATACTCTGATCCAGAAGAATAAAAACAGACATCCGAAGAAGATGACCGCGGCCAGAGAAGGTGGTGGCTGCGTTACAGAGATCAAGGCAGTATCCAGACAGGGACAGTACAATTATCTGCTGAAAGTAGCCCAGGATTGTGAACAGGAGACGGCAGTATTATACCGGAATAACGAAAGTGCACTTCCCATCATTGATCTGTTGGAACGTAAAGGATTGTCCTGCCGGGTGAAAAATTCGGATATGACCTTCTTTTCCCATCCGGTGGTCAACGATATCTGTGATTTTATTCAGTTGTCTCTGGATCCATGGGATGGGGAGGCATTTCTTCGGATCTATTACAAAATGGGAGCCGGTATCAGCAAAAAGGCGGCCATGGAGGCGGTGGATGCCAATACCAGACGACTGACACTGTTGGATACGGTGGCGGAAATGGATGAGGTATCCGTTTACACCAGAAAACAGTGCAAGGCACTGGCTACCCATCTGGACAATATGCGGTATGAGTCAGCAGGAAAAGCTATCTACCGGATCCTGAATTATATGGGATATCAGGAATTCATGGATACCCACGGGTTGGACAGTGGCAAGGCGGAGATATTAAAGGCCCTGGGAGATCAGGAGAACAGCCTGTTTGATTTCCCTGCAAGATTACAGAAGCTGCAGGAGATGATGCGAGAGGGCTACGGGGATCCGAAGAGTAATTTTATCCTGTCCACGATCCATTCCAGCAAGGGACTGGAATACACAAGAGTGTATCTGGCGGATATGCTGGCGGGAGTGATCCCTTCCCAGATTCCGGGGAGGGGCTGTGTACCGGATTCCCCGGAGGCAAATGCCTATGAGGAAGAGAGAAGGCTTTATTATGTGGGAATGACGAGAGCGAAGGAACAGCTGTATGTATTTACCTTTGGACCGAATCTGACCTCTGCTTTTTCAGGAGAAGTGTTTGAGAAAACGAAGCCGTTAAACGCTGTAAGAAAGACCGGTACGGCTGTCGGGATCAGAGGCTCGCTGCTAAAGACACCGGACAAAAAGGTGCAGAAGCTGCCGCCACGGGAAGTGGAGGCCTGCATCGCAGCCTGTGAGTCCGGACGGGAAGTACAGCATCAGAAATACGGAACCGGCAGGATTGCGTCCGTATCGGCTGACGGCATTGCCCAGATTCTGTTTGCAGGCGAAAACAGTACCAGAAAAATATCCCTTCCCATTGCGTTTTCCGGGAAGATACTTACCTTAAAATAATACATACCAGAGAGGGACAGCGATGTATACAATCGTAGTGGCAGATGACGAAGAGGAATTACGCAGAGCAATCATAAGGAAGATCGACTGGGAGAGCATCGGATTTCAAGTCGTGGGGGAAGCGGAGAACGGCATCGAAGCTTTGGAACTGGTGGAGAGGATGGAACCGGATCTGCTGCTTACGGATATCCGGATGCCTTTTGTCTCCGGAATCGAGCTGGCAAGACAGGTCAGAGAGGTACGTCCTACCACACAGATCGCCTTCTTAAGCGGCTTCGATGAATTTTCTTATGCCCAGCAGGCCATCCAGTACAATATCATCAGTTATATGTTGAAACCTATCACTATGGTGGATCTGACGGAAGAACTGAAGAAGATCAAGCTTAAGATCGACGGAATCTTTGCGGAATTTGATGCCAGAAAACATGATAATCCGGATCTGCAACAGTTTTTTCTGCCCCTTTTGCTAGATGATTATGCCAGCTTTGAGGGGCAGGACCGGGAGGAACTTTTACAGGAACAGGCGGTTGGCAACGGCTTTTTGAAGGATCGTAATAATGCCTTTCAGTATGCGGTGCTGGCCATCACGGTGGAGGATACCAACGGGAAGAACCGTACGAGACCGGAACTGGTACATTCCGTGGATATGATACTGCAAAAATATATGAAGCATTATTCTTTTGCCATGGACGGCAGGATCATTGCAGTGCTGGCGGCCACCACGTCGACCTTCGACCGGTATCTGCATATTGCCGTGGGAGAGATGGTACAGAGTACGGAACGCATTCTGAAAATGCATTGTCATATCGGTGTCAGCCGTATCAGAGAACATCTGGGAGAATGCCACGAGGCCTACAGAGGAGCTATGAGTGCATTGGGATATTGCACTCCGGGAGAGAGCGGCATCCATTATATTGCCGATGAAGAGCGGGATAACACCATGGACATGGAGCTGGCGGCGGAATGTGTTACTCAGATGGAGAATCTGATCCGTGGTGGTTCCCGAGAGGAACTGGAAAACTATCTGAAGGATGTATTCGGCAAACTGGAGGTGCAGCAGGATGCTGCCCTGAAATGCAAATTCCTGATCTTCCGGATGTCCTCGGCGCTGATCCGCATTGCCTATACGGTGACAGAAGATTCCGCCCTGCTCCAGCGTTTTGCCATGCTGGAAGGTCCGATACGGGAATCCAGGGATCGTTTCACGGCACTTTGCCTGGAAGTATGGGAACTGGTCAATGCGGGCAAGAAAAAGAGCAGCCAGATCCTGTGTGAAAAGGCCATGCAGATCATCGACAAGGAGTATGGGGATCCGTCCCTGTCTCTGGTGGGCGTCAGCAACAGCATTCATGTGAGCCCCAATTACCTGAGTGCCCTGATCAAAAAAGAGACCGGGTCAAGCTTCGTGGATCTGTTGACGAAAAAGAGGATCGAAACGGCAAGGGAACTGGTACTGGGCAGTTCCATGAAGATGCGGGAGATTGCGGAGCGCTGCGGTTACAGCGATCAGCATTATTTCAGCTACTGCTTTAAAAAGTATTGCGGGGTATCTCCCAATGCCATGCGACAGGAGAAAGAATAAGATATGAAGAAGCAAAAAACGTCCCTTTCTTTTATCATTACGACATTAGTGGTGGGACTGGTTACCCTGTTTTTGTTGTGGTCCACTTTTTACTTTTTTTCTCTTTATGTCGGAAGTATGAAACAGGCGGCACATACCAGCAGTGAACAGGCGGTGACTCAGGCTTCCAATACCATTTCTAACTACATCGGAGATATGCAGGAGATCATGAGTCTGATCGAGAAGGATCTGACAAAGAGCGGCGGAAGTACCGGGCAGACACTGGAGACTCTTTGCAGTGTCCGGTCGGATCTGGTGGCGGTCTATATCTATGATGAGCAGGGGAAGCTGGTGGATTCCCATACGGGAACTCATACTCTGAAGGAACATTATCTGAAGGATCTGTCTTATATCGAACTGGATTCCTACAGCCCCGGGGTACTCTATCTGTCGGAACCCCATGTGGAATCTCTGTTGCAGGACTATTATCCCTGGGTGGTATCGGTCTTACAGGAGATTCCCGGAGCAGACGGACAGAAGCTGCGGGTAGTCATTGATATCCGTTTCTCCAAAATATCGGATTATGTGGACGATGTGGGAATCGGACAGCATGGCTACTGCTTTATCACAGACAGTAATGGAGAGATCATCTATCATCCCCAACAGCAGCTGCTGTATTCGGGTCTTAAGACGGAAGCCACGGAGGGACTGGATCTGAGCCACAACGGTTCCTTTGAGACCGAAGAACTGATCTGTAGTGTCCTGGCGCTGGATAACTGTAACTGGAAGGTGGTGGGTGTCAGCTATATCAGTGAACTGGTGACGGCCAAAGAGATGGAACTGGTGGGAAACATCTGTGTCATGCTGACAATCATTCTGCTGACGACCATGGTGGTCAGTGTTCTGGTATCCAGACTGGTGACCAATCCGGTGCAGCGTCTGATCCGGGCTATGGAAGAGTTCGAAAAGGATGCTGCGGGATATGTTTATCAGCCTGTGGAAGGCACCACGGAGATCGAGGCACTGTCACAGTCCTACGAGCACATGGTAAGAAAAATCCAGAAACTGATGAAGCAGGTACGTCAGGAAGAGATTTCCCTGCGCAAAACGGAGTTAAAGGCTCTGCAGGCCCAGATCAATCCCCACTTCTTATATAATACGTTGGATGCCATCGGGTGGCTCTGCGAGGAAGAAAGGTGTCAGGATGCCGTGGAGATGGTCAATGCTCTGGCGAAACTGTTTCGTATCAGTATCAGCAAGGGGCACGAATTGATCCCCATTGAAAAAGAAGTAGAGCATGCCAGAAGCTATTTAAAGATCCAGAATTTCCGCTATAAGAATCAGTTTTCCTATGAGTTTCAGGTGGAAGAGGACTGTCTGCAATATTACTGTAACAAGATCACCCTGCAGCCCATTATCGAAAATGCCATCTATCACGGACTGGACCGCATGGTGGATGAAGGACGGATTCTGATCCGCATCTACAGCGAAGGGGAAGATGTGGTCTTCCGGGTGGAGGATAACGGTGTCGGTATGTCAGAGGAACAGTGTCGGTCGATCCTTCATAAGGAGCCGGGAGATAATTCTGGCATCGGCATCAAGAACGTCAACGACAGGATTAAGATTTATTTCGGAAAAGAGTACGGTCTTTCCATAGAAAGCGAACTGGATGAAGGCACTACTGTGATCATACGGATGCCGAAGGTGGAAGAAAATGCAGCGGCAGGATGGGAGAAAGTATGAGAAAACAGAAAATGAAAAAAATACTGTCCCTGCTGGCTGCGGGTGTCCTGCTTCTTATGAGCATGAGTGGCTGCGGAAAAGAAGCTGAGACAGGGAAAACCCAGGTGGCTATGATCGTGAAGTCCACGGAGAGCGCCTTTTTTAAAAGTGTCTTTGCGGGTGCCCGGGCGGCGGCTACGGAATACAATCTGAATGTTACGTTTAACGGCCCGGAATCGGAAGAAGATTATGTGACCCAGAATGAGATGGTGCGGCAGGCCATGGAGGACGGAGTGGAT
>ENA-OPWC01000311-OPWC01000311.1-human-gut-metagenome-genome-assembly--contig:-NODE-311-length-42650-cov-3.383167_pt1 | contig 42650 bp, 33 predicted proteins | sample MGYA00241504_ERZ502000 | MGnify/ENA primary metagenome ERZ502000 (study PRJEB25962, sample SAMEA2042005) | human gut metagenome | biome: human gut; feature: human-associated habitat; material: faeces...
AAATTAGTATCTGGCTTTTATAATATGATTAGCAGCATCCACATCCGCCATTGTTATGACGATGTCCATAAGCGTCCATACAATCATCTTCCGGATTCTTCATGCAAAGATGAACAGCTGCCTTCTTAAATGTCATAGGAAGTGCTAAAATGTTAGGATTCTTTCCTACGAACTTCTTCTCTGCATCTGCTAAAGCTTCTTCAAAAGTAGCTCGTGTCTTAAGACCCATTCCTCTTGCATATCCCGGTTCCTCAGCACCAACAATATAGATTGCACTTGTATTCATCTCAGCGATATGTCCACAAGACATCATAGAAAATCCGTGGAATGGATGGAATGCGTTTGTAAAACGGTATTTACGGATATATTCTTCATTTGTTGCGAAGTACTCGCCGTAACGGTTGATATCCGGCAATGTATTCATATGATCATGCTGGAATAATTCATACTGTTCTCTTAAATATGGCCATAATTCATCATGAAAATATCCATTACAGATAGAAGAGCAGATGATTACACAGTTGTCACTCATAACACGTTTAAATCTTAATACCTGTGCACTCAATGCCTGCATCATCATGATCGGGTTTGTTCCCATTCCATCACCATAGTGGAATTTCTGTGGCATACCGAATACAAGTACATCGTATTTCTTCTCTGCCCAGTGCACATAAGTTCTCTTATCTGCAAGTTTCCAGCTGATCGGCATCATTTCTTTTGCATATCCGGAATAGATTGCAATCTGTCTTGAACATGTATCAAGTACCGCATCACAACAGAAGAATGGATGTCCCATCTTCTCTTCCATATGCATACTGATCTCATTGAATTTATCACGCATTAAGCTTCCGCCATTAACCGGTGTAAAGTCGTCTCTGTGCATAACAGAAGGTACATGATGGCTTGCAATACATCTCCAGTTTGTGATACCTGTTGCACTGTGTTTGTATCCGCCTGAATATCCACCATATGGATTTCCCTGTACATGACCGATTAGAATTGGAATATCACAGTCAAATACATATTTGTTCATGTATACCGGATCACCTCTGTGAGTTCTTCCAAGATATACCATATGCTCCTGATCCTCACTGTCATGGCTGATGATCTGACCTGTATGCCAGAATTCGTTGAATAATTCTTCACCGAAAATTGCCTTTGCGTCAGATTCTTTACTTCTTGGATGTAAACCATTGGAAATAATGAACAGAATATCTTTCTTCTCAACACCTGCCGCATAAAGTTCTCTTAAGATGTATTTGATACTTAATTTTCTATGGCTAGTTGCCTGTTCTCCACCTTTAACACGGTCTGGAACGATAAATGTAACAGTGCTTCCTTTGTGAGCAAGCTCTGTTAAAGTTGGCATTCCGATTGGATGAGCAAGACTCTCTAAATAAGCTTCTTCTAATTTATCCTCTGGAATATAATCCGGATCTTTTACTGTTTCACCAGGGATAAAAATATCAGTATTATCTGGCAATTCAGCTGTCATAGTTCCCTGGCCATATTCGAAATCGATCTTCATATCTTTGTTCTCCTTTTCATTCATAGTATAATTTACCGTAATCCGGGAAACATTATTCTTCTCTGTTTCCAGGATTCATATTTATGTTCTGTGTCTTGTTCAAATTCTTGGGTTATTTACCCATATAAAGGCGGATGATCTCAAGGTATTCTTCCGGATAATATCCGATCTCACCCTGGAATCTTGTAAGTGCGATCAGTCCTCCGTCGATTTCATCGATAGAAGCGAGCATTGCTGCATTATCCTGCTTTAATCCACCACCGTATACAATATCCATACCACCAGTCTGTTCTTTTACAAAACGTGCGATCTTAGTGATGTAGTCTTTTCCTGCCGGTGTTTTACCAGGTCCGATTGACCAGATTGGCTCATAGGCGATTACCATGTTCTTAACCTGATCTGCTGTGATATCTTTCAGATCACTCTTGATCTGAAGACGGATGAAGTCAAGTGTGATACCCATTTCTCTCTGCTCTAATGACTCACCACAGCAAAGGATAGGTGTAAGACCTGCTTCAAATGCCTTCTTAACTTTCTTATTTAAGAGACAGTCACACTCTTTGAAGTAGTCACGACGCTCTGAATGTCCGATGATGACATATTTAACACCGGCGTCAACTAACATTTCTGCTGAAATCTCACCTGTGTATGCACCCTTTTCTTCGAAGTACATGTTCTCAGCACCAACTTCTACATTTGTGCCCTTAACAGCTTCTACTACAGGTACAATATCAATTGCAGGTACGCAGTATACAACATCTACGTCGTCATTTGCAACTAATGGCTTTAACTCTTCACATAATTTTACAGCCTGGCTTGGAGTCATGTTCATCTTCCAGTTACCAGCGATGATTTTCTTTCTTGACATGTCTTTTATCTCCTTGAAAATATTATTTTCATTATCTGTATATTCTTCCATCCGAGTCAGATGGAGCATGTACATAATTTATTTGTCGTTTGCAGCAGCAACACCTGGAAGTTCCTTACCCTCTAAGAATTCAAGGGAAGCTCCACCACCTGTTGAGATGTGGCTCATCTTAGAACCATATCCTAACTGGTTAACAGCAGCAGCAGAATCACCACCACCGATGATAGTTGTAGCATCTGTCTCAGCAAGAGCAGCAGCTACAGCCTTTGTACCAGCAGCAAGTGTAGGATTCTCGAATACACCCATAGGTCCGTTCCATACAACTGTCTTAGCTGTCTTAACAGCATCTGCATATAATTCGATTGTCTTAGGTCCGATATCACAGCCCTCTTTGTCTGCTGACATCTTGTCTGCATCAAAGACCTCTGTCTCAACCGGCGCATCGATTGGATTAGGGAAATCGTCGATCATAACGGAATCAACCGGAAGTAATAACTTCTTACCAAGCTTCTCAGCCTTTTCCATCATTTCCTTACAGTAGTCGATCTTAGATTCGTCAACTAATGACTTACCGATCTCATATCCCTTTGCCTTTAAGAATGTATACGCCATACCACCACCGATGATCAGTGTATCGCACTTCTCAAGTAAGTTAGAGATAACATTTAACTTGTCTGCAACTTTTGCTCCACCAAGGATAGCTACGAATGGTCTTACCGGATTCTCTACTGCATTTCCAAGGAAGTCGATCTCCTTCTGCATTAAGTATCCAACAACCGCTGTATCAACAAGACCTGCAACACCTACATTTGAGCAGTGAGCTCTGTGAGCTGTACCAAATGCATCATTTACAAATACATCACAGATAGAAGCAAGATCCTTAGAGAATGCTTCACCGTTCTTTGTCTCTTCCGGTCTGAAACGTGTGTTCTCAAGTAAGATAACTTCGCCATCTTTCATAGCTGCTACAGCTTCTCTTACCTTTGGTCCAACAACTTCAGGCTCAGCAACAAACTTAACTTCCTGTCCAAGAAGCTCTGAAAGTCTTACCGCAACCGGTGCAAGAGTCTTTGTCTTCTTATCTTCTTCTGTCTTAACCTTGCCAAGGTGTGAGCAAAGAATAACCTTTCCACCATCAGCAATTAATTTCTTGATTGTAGGAAGTGCTGCTACAAGACGGTTCTCGTCTGTGATCTTACCTTCCTTTAATGGTACATTAAAGTCACATCTGCAAAGGACACGCTGTCCCTTTACATTAATATCATCTACTGATTTTTTGTTTAATGACATTACTATTAAACCTCCTGATTTTTATACTTTTATCTTCATATTTGTTACAGAACGCAAATACATCTCTGTAAAAGAAATATAGGGCCCGGTCCATGAAGACCGGACCCCTTGTAAGGTCAAATTAATTACTACAATTTGTCAGTCAATTATGCTAACTCTGCGAAGTACTTAATTGTTCTAACCATCTGGCTTGTGTATGAGTTCTCATTATCATACCATGATACAACCTGAACCTCATATAAGTCATCAGCGATCTTTGATACCATTGTCTGAGTTGAATCAAATAATGAACCATATCTCATACCGATTACATCTGATGAAACGATAGGATCTGTGTTGTAACCGAATGACTCTGATGCAGCAGCCTTCATTGCAGCGTTGATTCCATCAACTGTTACGTCAGCACCCTTAACAACTGCTGTAAGGATTGTTGTTGAACCTGTTGGAACTGGAACTCTCTGAGCTGATCCGATTAACTTACCATTTAACTCTGGGATAACAAGACCGATAGCCTTAGCAGCACCTGTTGAGTTAGGAACGATATTAGCAGCACCTGCTCTTGCTCTTCTTAAGTCGCCCTTTCTGTGTGGTCCGTCAAGAATCATCTGATCGCCTGTGTAAGCGTGGATTGTTGACATGATACCTGACTGGATTGGAGCATAATCATTAAGAGCTTTAGCCATTGGTGCAAGACAGTTTGTTGTACATGAAGCAGCTGAGATGATCTGATCCTCTGCTGTTAATGTATCCTGGTTAACTGAGAATACGATAGTCTTAAGATCATTTCCTGCTGGAGCTGAGATAACAACCTTCTTAGCACCTGCATTGATATGAGCCATTGACTTTTCCTTTGAGCAGTAGAAACCAGTACACTCAAGAACTACGTCAACACCAATCTTACCCCAAGGAAGATTGTTTGCATCTGCTTCCTTGTAGATTGTAAGTGTCTTACCATCAACTGTGATTGTGTTAGCCTCATCATCAGCTGAAACTGTATGAAGGTTCTCACCAATCTTACCACAGTAACCACCCTGTGCTGTATCGTACTTGAGAAGATCTGCAAGCATTGAAGGCTTTGTTAAATCGTTGATTGCAACAACTTCATATCCTTCTGCTCCGAACATCTGTCTGAATGCGAGACGACCAATACGTCCAAAACCATTGATTGCTACTTTTACTGCCATTTTTTATTCCTCCTAAGTTTTGAATAATAAAAGTATTTATAATATACTGCAAAGCGCAGTAATTAATCGTGCTATTCACACAACAAAATCATACCTAATTTGTGTGTAAATTTCAAGTCTTTCTCAAAAAAAAATTGTCCAATTCACGCAAAAATAAACAAACACTATATTGCAAAATGTACAAAGAATCAACTTTTTATGATATTTTCATATTTATTTCAACCATTTAACCCTTTTTTCGAAATATTTCACACATGATTCTTGTGTTGCCGATATATACTTCTTTTGTAAGATTTTTTCTTATCTTCTGTTTTTATTCACTATTTTTTCCGTTCCTGCAGGTGTGTTTTATTTCCTGACGTGCTATAATAATATCAATTTTCACAACGTTAACATCCAACAGGAGGTTTTTACATATGAAGCTTTGCGATCATCATTTACATTCCGAATTTTCCGATGATTCTGAAACAGAACTTACAGATATTGTTGAACAGGCACTGCACCTCGGCATGTCTGAAATCTGTATTACAGATCATCATGATATTGATTATCCAAAAGACGAGGAAGGTCATACCTTTCTGTTAGATACAGACCGGTATATTTCTGCTGTAAGAAAGTTGCAGGAACAGTACAAGAATAAACTTACGATCCGTCTCGGTGTCGAACTCGGCCTGATGTCTCATATCGCAGACAAGATCATTGCCTACACAGATAAATATCATGATTTTGACTTTATTATAGGTTCTTCTCATCTTGTATATGGCAAGGATCCCTACTATCCCGCTTACTATGAAGGACGTTCGGAAAAAGAAGCACTGCTGGAATATTTTGAATCCATTCTTGCAAATGTGCAAACCTTTGATAATTATTCCATATACGGTCATCTGGACTATGCCGTCCGTTATTGTCCATCCGGCGAATCAGCCTTCCGCTTTTCTGATTATGCAGATGTCTTTGAAGCAATTCTGAAAACAATCATCGAACATGGGAAGGGCATCGAGATCAATACCGGAAGCCTATATAAAAACATGACTTATGCACATCCTCATCCGTCTATTCTTAAACTCTACAAGGAGTTAGGTGGTGAGATCATCACTGTCGGAAGCGATGCACATATTCCAAAATACATCGGCTATGACTTTGAAACCTATGCCAGAGACATCCTGACCGCCACAGGTTTCCGCTATTACTGCACCTTTGAACAGATGAAGCCTGTATTTCATAAATTATAAGAGTACTAGAACGGAAGTGTCTTGCGTAATAATAGGTGAGTATGTGGCAGAACAATAATAATTTTTTAAATAATAGCATCCACACCAGCGTCATTTTTATTCCTATCGTATGATCTCTTTTATTGTGCCGCCTCCGACGATATAGTCATTTTCGTAAAAAACAACCGCCTGTCCTTTGGTCGCTGCCCGGACCGGTTCGTCAAATACAACACGAACCCTGGCATCATCCAACATATAAATTCTGCATGGCACACCCTTATGTGCATACCGGATCTTTCCGATCACCTGCATACCATCTTCCGGATGCTCGACAGACATAAAGTTCGTTTTATCTGCAATCAGCTCTTTTGAAAATGTATCTGCATTTTCTCCGATCACCACTTCATTTGTCTCCGGGATAATATCCACAACAAATACCGGGTGTCCCATCGCAAGTCCAAGTCCCTTCCGTTGTCCGATTGTATAATGAATTATACCTTTATGTGTACCAAGGACTTTTCCATTCATATCTACAAAATTTCCCGGTACTGCCTTTAAGCCCTCTTCCCGTTCCAGATATCCGGCATAATCACCATCCAGTACAAAACAGATATCCTGACTGTCCGGTTTATTTGCTACCTGGATACCGATATCTGCGGCAATCTGCCGAATCTGTGTCTTATTATATTCTCCAACCGGCATCAACGTCTTTGATAACTGATCCTGTGTCAGATTATAAAGTGCATAGGTCTGATCCTTCTCGATTCCTTTTGCCACGCGTAAGGTATATCTGCCATTTGGAAGCTGTTCCACTCTTGCATAGTGTCCGGTAGCAATGTAGTCTCCACCGATACTTAACGACCTCCTTAACAGCGACTCCCATTTTACATACCGATTACATGCGATACATGGATTCGGAGTCCTTCCATTCCGGTATTCATCTACAAAATAGTCAATGACGTATTTTCGAAAATCTTCTTTAAAGTTCATTACATAATAAGGAATCTCAAGCTGTGCAGCTACTCTTCTCGCATCATCTACCGCCGACAAGCCACAGCAACCGCCATGCTCACTGATCTGATCTGCATCCTCATCCTGCCAGATCTGCATGGTCACACCGATCACGTTATATCCCTGTTCTTTTAAAAGATATGCGGCTACAGAAGAATCCACGCCTCCTGACATACCGACACATACTGTCTTTTTATCCATCTTATCTTCCTTCCTGCAATTCCTGCTTGCAGTATAGAACCGGATTTCTCCGGCTGTCAAGTATCCAAATACTGTTTAATCTTCCAGTTCTCTCACCATCCGGTCTTCAATATCCTGTACCGGCCTTACAAGTCCCTGAATCTTGATTCCATGCTTTTCTGCATAGTCCCACAAAGCTGCATGCAGTGTTTCTTCTGCAAGCAAAGAACAATGTTCTTTTTCCGGCGGAAGTCCATCCAATGCTTCCATAACCGCTTTATTTGTAAGCTTCATTGCCTCGGCAACTGTTTTTCCTTTAATCATCTCCGTTGCCATGGAACTGGATGCTACTGCAGCTCCACATCCATAGGTCTTAAATTTGCAGTCTATGATCACCTGCTCCTCATTAATTTTCAAATACAACCGCATCATATCCCCGCATTTAGCATTTCCAACCGTACCGACACCGGAGGCATCCTCAATCTCACCGACATTTCTTGGATTCTGGAAATGATCGATCACTTTATCACTGTACATATCATTCTCCTTCACACTTGGGGCGTTTTATCTCACACATTTCACAATTGCATTCTTATATTCACTCCGACCGAATCTGATCTTTCATTTTTAACAATCTTACTGTATATGATTTTTCTTGACATAATCCTCATATAACGGTGACATATTACGTAGATTTGTAATGATCCGTTTCAGATTATCGACAACCGTATCCATTTCTTCTTTCGTATTCTCATATCCAATGGTTAGTCTCAGTGAACCATGTGCGATCTCATGCGGAAGTCCGATCGCAAGCAGCACATGAGAAGGATCAACCGAACCCGATGTGCAGGCAGAGCCGCTGGATGCACAGATACCCGCCATATCTAGCATGATCAGAATGGATTCTCCCTCCACGAACTGAAAGCTGATATTGACATTATTTGGCAGTCGTTTCTTTGAATGTCCATTCAGTCTGGTATACGGGATCTCCTTCAATATCCGTTCGATCAGATAATCTCTGAGCTCCGTCTCCTTTTTCATCCGTTCTTCCATTTCTGCCATTGCGATCTCACACGCTTTTGCAATACCTACGATTCCAGGTACATTTTCTGTACCGGCTCTGCGTCCTCGCTCCTGCTGGCCACCATGAATAAAGCTCTTTAACTTTAAGCCTTTTTTGATATATAAAAAACCAATTCCCTTTGGCCCGTTAAACTTATGTCCGCTCGCACTTAACATATCAATATTCATTCCATCTACGTGAATCGGGATCTGTCCAAATGCCTGAACTGCATCCGTATGAAACAAAATACCGTGTCTGTGTGCGATCTCTCCGATCTCTTTTATTGGTTCAATCGTTCCAATCTCATTATTTGCAAACATGATCGAGATCAAAAAAGTATCCGGCCGGATGGCCGCCTCAAGTGTATTCAGATCAACCAATCCATTTTCATCTACATCCAGATAAGTTACATCATACCCTCTATTCTGCAGATACTTGCAGGTATGCAGGATAGCATGATGCTCGATTTTTGTTGTAATGATATGTCCCCCATGTACTCCATAGGCTTCTGCCGTACATTTTAATGCCCAGTTATCAGACTCAGAACCACCGGCTGTAAAATAAATCTCTTCCGGCTTTGCACCAAGTGCTCCGGCTATCGTCTCTCTTGCCTCTGTCAGTTTATTTTTATTATTTGCCGCAAATCCATAAACACTGGATGGATTTCCGAATCTATCGGTAAAATATGGCAGCATTTCTTTTAAAACGTCCGGATGAACTGCCGTCGTTGCTGCATGATCGAGATAGATCAAATCACACATTTCATTTCCTTCTTTCTGATTCTTTATGTACCATAGCTATATCCCGAACCGTCGTTTTATATTGATCCTTTATGAAACATTCTGCTATTTTATAGAATATGCCATTTTATGACAAATGTTCTGCTTATACCTATACTGTTTTCACAGAATTCTTTAAAGGATCGATAATCTTCTTTTTTGTCTGTAACGCCATAGCGATCGAAAGAATAACACTGACAACCTCCGCAATCGGGAAGGACAACCATACCAGTTCCAGATTACGCGTAAATTTTGCAAATGCATAGGCAACCGGAAGCAGAACGATCAACTGTCTGGCAAGGGATACGATCAGACTGTACACACCTTTACCAAGTGCCTGGAACATACCGGAGCATACAATACAGATTCCTGCAAACAGGAATGAAATACTCATCGTACGAAGTGCCGGAATACCAATCGCCATCATATCCTCCTGTGCATCAAATACCTTAAGAATCAGGTCCGGAATCACCTGCATCGCAGTCAGACATAACAGCATGAAACAGATTGCAGCCATCATTGTATATTTAACAGCTTTGAGCATTCGATCCGGCTGTTTTGCTCCGTAATTATATGATACTATCGGGATCATACCATTATTTAGACCAAAAACCGGCATAAATGCCATGCTCTGTACTTTATAGAAAATACCAAACACTGAAACTGCGATCGGCGTAAATGTAAATAGAATACGGTTAAATCCATATGTCATTACCGAGCCTACCGCAACCATCGCAATAGAAGGAACTGCAATGGAAAGAATCCTTCCGATCACATCACCTTCCGGACGGAAGCCTTTCAATGATAACTGGATATCCGGATTCTTTTTCAGATTATAATAGATTGCAAGTAATGCCGCAATACACTGTCCGATAACCGTTGCTATTGCCGCACCTGCAGCACCCATTGCCGGAAGTCCAAAATATCCAAAGATCATAATCGGATCAAGTATAATATTGATAATAGCTCCAAGTGCCTGTGTCTTCATTGTGTAAAGCGTCCGACCTGTCGACTGTAACATACGTTCAAATGTCATCTGTGCAAAGATACCAAAGGAACAGATACAACAGATACGTCCATAATCTACTCCATAATCAATGATCTTTGCAACATCCGTCTGACTCTTCATAAATGCTTCGATACCAAATAAACCGATCAATAAGAAAATTGCATATCCAATAAGTTCCAGAAAGATTCCCTGCCTGGCTGCATCATTTGCTTTTTTCTGATTTTTTTCACCAAGGGATTTGGAGATCAATGCATTAAAACCGACACCGAGACCGGAGGTCACCCCGATCATAAGATTCTGTAACGGAAATATCGTCGATACTGCCGTCAGTGCATCCTGATCAAAATGCGATACAAATACACTGTCGACTACATTATAAAGTGCCTGTACCAACATTGAAATTACCATTGGAAGTGATACTGAAATCAATAGCTTCCCCATTGGCATGGTTCCCATCTTATTTTCTCCGGCAGTATTTTCTGTTCTGCTTTCTTCACACGCATCTGTCATTTTTACATTCTTACTGTCGTCTGTCAATTTTGTGTTGTCAGCTTCTGTTTTTAACAGCTGCTCTTCCTGGCTTAGTTCTTCTCGTTTCAATTCTTCCTGTTTTTCATACTTACTCATTTGTCTCTTCAACCTTATTCTTCTTTTATCTAACTGTCATTTGTCTTTTTCACAACAGTATTTATCATACAGCATTGTTTTTATTGTTTCAACAGAAAAATATGTAATAGGGCACACCCTTTTGTGCGTGAAAGAACATTCTCATGTTCTTTCATGCCCCATCTCGCCTGTCGGCTCATTTACACACAAACTGCCGGGTATAAAACCCAGCAGTTCGAAATGTTCATTTTCAATTATAAACTGAATTACTTGTTAGCAAGCTCAGCCTTGATTGCTTCTGTAAGAGCAGGAACGATCTTGTTCAGATCTCCAACAACACCATAATCAGCTACATCAAAGATAGGAGCATCCTCATCCTTGTTGATAGCGATGATGATATCTGACTCTTCCATACCGGCTACATGCTGGATCGCACCTGAAATACCAATTGCGAAGTATACCTGTGGACGAACTGTCTTACCAGTCTGACCAACCTGAAGCTCCTTTGGCTTCCAGCCTGAATCTACAACTGCACGTGAGCATGATACCTGTCCGCCAAGTACTTCTGCAAGATCATCAAGAAGCTTGAAGTTCTCTGCTGAACCAACACCACGACCACCTGAAACAAGGATCTTAGCGTCCATGATATCTTTGATATCTGAAACAGCCTTTGAGATTTCAAGGATCTCAACATACTTGTTGTTTGGAGTAAATCCAGGATTGTACTCAATAACTTCTGCTTTTGCTCCCTTTTTAGGCTCAATCTTCTGCATAACACCCGGACGAACTGTAGCCATCTGTGGACGGTTGTCAGGGCAAGCGATTGTAGCGATTGTGTTACCACCGAATGCAGGACGTGTCATAAGAAGCTGATTGTGCTTCTGCTCCTGATTTGGAAGTGCAACAAGAGGGAAATCACCGATTTCAAGTAATGTACAGTCTGCTGTAAGACCTGTAGCTACTCTTGCTGATACTGTAGGACCAAGATCACGACCAATAGCCGTAGCACCAACTAAAACGATCTCTGGCTTGTACTCATTGATAACTGAAGCAAGTGCATGTGCATATGGCTCAGTTCTGTATTCTTTTAATTCTGGATCATCAACAACGATAACTCTGTCTGCACCGTACTCTGCAAGTTCGTCTACAAGACCCTTTACGTCGGAACCGATCAGGACTGCTGTAACCTTTTCATTAAGCTTATCTGCAAGTCTCTTTCCTTCACCGATCAATTCAAATGAAATACCACTTAACTTATTATCTACCTGCTGTGCAAAGACAAATACGCCTTTGTAGTTCTTCATATCTTCTGCGTTCATTGCGCCCATTTTATTCACCACTTTTCCTTTACTATATTAGATTACATGCTTATCTTTTAACTTGCCAACAATATAGCTAACTGCTTCATCTGGAGAATCAGGTACAACCTTCTCGCCTGCACCCTTTCTTACCTTATCAGAAGCCTTTGCAATCTTTGTTGGTGAACCTTTCAGACCAAGGTTTGAATCATCAACATCTACAAGGTCTGCTCTGCCAAGTGTTGTGATCTCTGCATTAACTGCATCGAAGATTCCACCTGGAGTCATGTATCTAGGCTCATTTAACTCTGAAAGTGCTGTTACAAGGCAAGGCATCTTAGCCTTTAACATATGATATCCATCATCATACTGACGCTTAACGATTACGGAATCTCCGTCAACCTTGATCTCCTGTGCATATGAAATAACTGGAATTCCAAGATGTTCAGCGATCTGTGGTCCAACCTGAGCTGTATCTCCATCGATAGCCTGACGACCTGTAATAATAAGATCATAATCAAGCTTTCTGAGTGCTCCAGCGATTGTTGTTGATGTAGCCCATGTATCAGCTCCACCAAGAACACGATCTGTTACAAGAACGCCCTTGTCAGCGCCCATAGCGATTGCTTCCTGAAGAACATCTGCAGCCTTTGGAAGACCCATTGTAAGAACTGTAACTTCTGCTCCATACTGATCCTTTAATCTAAGTGCAGCTTCAAGACCTGCCTTATCATCAGGGTTCATGATTGTAAGCATTGCTCCTCTGTTTAATGTACCATCTGGGTTAAACTGAACGCCACCCTTTGTATCAGGTACCTGCTTTATACAAACTATAACCTTCACGTTAAGTACCTCCTAATTATTTTAATAAGTTTGCAGAAATAACCATACGCTGAACTTCTGAAGTTCCTTCGTAGATTTCTGTAATCTTAGCATCACGCATCATACGTTCTACATCATACTCTTTGATATAACCATAACCACCGTGTAACTGTACACACTTTGTTGTTACTTCCATAGCTACTTCTGCCGCATACAGCTTAGCCATAGCAGCTTCTACAGAGTATGAAGTCTTGTGATCAGCCTGGTACTGTTCTTTCTTCTTAGCTGCCTTGTATACCAGTAACTTAGCTGCTTCAACCTTTGTTGCAAGATCAGCAAGTACAAACTGAGTATTCTGGAACTGAGCGATTGAACGACCAAACTGCTTTCTTTCCTTAACATAGTCGATTGTGATATCAAGAGCACCCTCAGCAATACCAAGAGCCTGAGCTGCGATACCAATACGACCACCATCAAGTGTATGCATTGCAATACCAAATCCCTTGCCCTTCTGTCCGAGAAGTGCATCCTTAGGAATACGACAATCTGTGAAGATAAGTTCATATGTGGATGAACCACAGATACCCATCTTGTTTTCTTTTGTTCCGAATGTAAATCCCGGAGTGCCTTTTTCTACGATAAATGCTGAAATCTCTTTCTGCTTTCTACCACGTTTTTCAATTGTACCTGTAACTGCAATGATAATATATACATCTGCTTCTTTACCATTTGTAATGAAACACTTAGATCCGTTAAGAACCCACTCATCACCATCAAGAACAGCCTTTGTCTGCTGACCCTGTGCATCTGTACCAGCACCCGGCTCTGTAAGACCAAATGCGCCAAGCTTTCTACCGGAAGCAAGATCTGGGAGGTACTTAGCTTTCTGATCTGGTGTACCGTATGTCTGGATTGGATCTACACACAGAGATGTATGTGCGGAAACAATAACACCAGTAGTACCACAAACCTTTGAAAGTTCCTCAACACACATAACATATGTTAAAGGATCACAACCCTGTCCACCATCTTCCTTAGAAACAGGTATTCCTAAGAAACCATACTTTGCCATCTTCTCTACTGTCTCTCTAGGGAATCTGTGATTTTCATCAATTTCCTGAGCAAGAGGCTTTACTTCATTCTGCGCAAATTCTCTGAATAAGTTCTGCGCCATTTCATACTTCTTGTCTAAAGCGAAATCCATTCTATTTCTTCCTCCATAAATATATTTATCAGTCAATTACTGAGCATCAACTGGTGTCTTTGTGCGGTCAGCATTGTATACATAGAATCCCTTACCACTCTTAACACCAAGGTTGCCGCCACGTACCATCTTACGAAGTAATGGACATGCACGATACTTGCTGTCGCCTGTCTCGTTATAGAGTACATCCATAATAGCAAGACAGATATCAAGACCAACGAAATCACCTAATTCAAGAGGTCCCATTGGATGATTTGCACCAAGTTTCATAGCTGCATCGATACCAGCGATATCTGACACACCTTCCATCTTGATAAATGCAGCTTCATTGATCATTGGAATCAGAATTCTGTTTACAACAAACCCGGCAGCTTCATTTACCTGTACAGGTGTCTTACCGATCTCTTCTGAGATCTTAACGATCTTATCAACATTCTCTGCCGGTGTGTTAACACCTGCGATAACTTCGATAAGCTTCATTCTGTCAGCTGGATTGAAGAAGTGCATACCGATCATAGGACGGGTAAGACCATTTCCAATCTCAGTGATGGAAAGTGAAGATGTATTTGATGCAAATACACACTCTGGCTTGCAGATCTTGTCAAGCTCAGAAAATGTTGTCTTCTTAACTTCCATGTTCTCGAAAGCAGCCTCTACGATAAGGTCACAATCTGCGCATAAGTCTTCCTTAAGACCCGGAGTGATGCTGGCAAGAATACCATCAACCTTCTCCTGTGTCATCTTTCCTTTTTCAACAAGTCTGGCATAACCTTTAGCGATCTTGTCCTTACCGCCTTCAGCCCATTCCTGCTTAATGTCGCAAAGTGCTACTTCATATCCATCAACCTGAGCGAATGCCTTAGCAATTCCCTGACCCATGGTTCCTGCACCAATAACGCCAACTTTCATTTTAATATCCTCCTAAAAATTATTTTTAAGCAAACATGAGAAATTCATATACGTTTCGTTTGACATGCTCACTTTGGTATATCAAACATTTAGGATGGTTGATTTCGATTTCAAAATAACCACCCTAAACGTCAATATCAAGATTGTTGATTTATTTATTCTGGAAAGGAACAACCTTTAATTTCTTTTCCTTATCTTTCTCAAGGAAGTTGCCCATTCCTGCCTTCTGATCCTCTGTCTCGAAGCAATCGCCGAATAATTTCTCTTCTACAACGATTGCCTGATCCATATCAACCTGTAATCCATCATTGATTGCTTTCTTACAGTTACGAACTGCAATCGGAGCATTTGCTGCAATGATAGAAGCCATCTTCTTAGCTGCCGGTAATAACTCCTCTAATGGATATACAGCATTTACAAGACCGATTCTGTATGCTTCATCAGCTTTGATATTTCTTGCTGTGTAGATCAGCTGCTTTGCCATTCCTGCACCTACAAGACGGGCAAGTCTCTGGGTTCCACCAAATCCAGGTGTGATTCCAAGGCCAACTTCAGGCTGACCAAATACTGCGTTCTCAGAACAGATTCTGATATCACAGCTCATGGAGATCTCACATCCACCACCAAGTGCAAATCCATTTACGGCTGCGATTACAGGGATTGGGAATGTCTCGATCATGCGGAATACGTCATTACCCTTTTTACCGAAAGCTTCGCCTTCAGCCTTTGTAAGTGTTGACATCTCTCCGATATCTGCACCTGCTACAAATGATTTCTCTCCTGCACCGGTAAGTACAAGACATCTTGTTGTATTCAGGTCAACAGCTTTGAATGTTGCATCCAGTTCTTCAAGAACTGTGCTGTTTAATGCGTTTAATGCCTTTGGACGATTAATAGTGATAACACCAACAAATCCGTCCTGTTCATATGTTACGAATTCCATCGTTTATCTCCTTATATAGAAATGTAATATGGTTTTTCAGCCGACCGGATTAGTCTTCGATCTTAACAACTGTTGAGCAGCCCATACCACCGCCGATACAAAGTGTAGCAAGACCTGTCTTAGCACCCTTTGCCTGCATCTCATGAAGAAGTGTAACAAGGATACGGCATCCTGAAGCTCCTACTGGATGTCCAAGTGCGATTGCACCACCATTTGGGTTAACCTGCTTGTCAACATCAAATCCAAGATCCTTAGCTACTGCAACTGACTGAGCTGCAAATGCTTCGTTTGCTTCGATGATATCGAAATCTTCGATCTTAAGACCTGTCTTAGCCATTACCTTCTTTGTTGAAGCAACTGGTCCGATACCCATGATAGATGGATCAACACCACCAAGAGCACCTGCTACCCATGTAGCCATTGGCTTAACACCAAGTTCTTTAGCCTTTTCTTCGCTCATAACAACGATAGCTGCTGCACCATCATTGATACCTGAAGCATTACCTGCTGTTACGAAACCATTTGGATTGATAGTTCTGAGTCTTGAAAGTGTCTCAACTGTTGTACCAGGTCTTGGTCCCTCATCCTTCTTGAACTCAACCATCTCTTTTTTCTTCTTAACCATAACTGGAACGATCTCTGCGTCAAATGCACCTGACTCCTGAGCTGCTACAGCCTTCTGCTGGCTCTTTGCTGCAAACTCATCAAGTTCTTCACGAGTAAGTCCCCACTGCTCACAGATGTTATCAGCAGTCTTGATCATATGGTAATCATTGAATGCATCCCAAAGAGCATCATGTACCATTGTATCTACAAGTTTACCATCATTCATTCTGTATCCGAAACGTCCCTGCATTACAGCATATGGAGCCATTGACATGTTTTCCATACCACCTGCTACAACGATATCAGCATCTCCTGCTTCGATCATCTGAGCAGCCATATTTACACAGTTCAGACCTGAACCACAAACAACGTTAACTGTAACAGCAGTTGTCTCAATTGGAAGACCAGCTTTGATTGATGCCTGACGTGCAACATTCTGTCCAAGACCTGCCTGGATTACACAACCCATATATACATGATCTACCTGATCTGCAGGAACTCCTGCTCTGTTTAAAGCTTCCTTGATAACGATTGAACCAAGTACTGGAGCTGGTGTTGTACTTAATGATCCGCCCATAGTACCGATAGCTGTACGGCATGCGCCTGCTAATACAATTTTCTTTGCCATAATAATGAAATCCTCCGTATTTTTTTATAATGTAAGTGTTATATCATGGTACATTCATGCTGTAAATGGCACAATAATGACCATTATTGACATAACAGCACACTTTCTGGCTACATTCTAGCACAAAAGAAAGTACCACGCAACCAAAAATGAAATGCACGCATTAGAAATAATTATTTTTTCATTTCTGGTTATTTTCTTAATTTTATATAAAATATCAGTGTTTTTTCTTTCCTGTTTTCTGTTTTTGATATTTTTTATCATTTTGTCCTGCAGGTTTCCCGGTTCTGCTGTTTCTGTTATCCTGCCCGGATTTATAACTTCCTGAATTTTTACCGGATTTATCCTGTTTTCTATGATTACTGTTCTTGTTATTCTGATTCCGTGTTGCCTGTCCTGACGGATTCTTTTTATGGACATCTTTATGTCCCGAAGTATTCCTATCCATCTTTCTTGGAGTTATCAGACAATGCTTTTCGAATCCGATCAGATCTGTCCGCCCTGCCTTTATCAGAGCTTCTTTTACCAGATCATAATTCTCCGGTCTTCTGTACTGGATCAGTGCACGCTGCATTGCCTTTTCATGTGGATCTCTCGCCACATATACCGGTTCCATCGTTCGCGGGTCTACCCCTGTGTAATACATACAGGTCGAGATTGTCGATGGTGTTGGATAAAAGTCCTGTACCTGCTCCGGCATATATCCGATATCACGGATGTATTCTGCCAGTGCGACTGCATCTTTTAAAGTAGAACCCGGATGTGATGACATCAGATACGGTACTGCATATTGTTTCAACCCATACTGTTCATTGATTTTCTCATATTTTTTTATAAATGTCTCATATACCTGATTGGATGGTTTTCCCATGTACTTCAGAACATTATCTGAGATATGCTCCGGTGCAACTCTTAACTGTCCACTGACATGATACTGGCAAAGCTCCCGTAAAAAGGTATCATCATGATCTGCAAGCAGATAATCAAATCGTATACCGGATCTTACAAATACCTTCTTCACACCGGGTATCTGTCTTAATTTACGGAGCAGCTCAACATAATCTTTATGACTGGCATTCAGGTTCTGACATGGTTTTGGAAACAGACATTGTTTATTCTGACACACACCATATTTCATCTGTTTTTCACAAGACGGATGTCTGAAATTCGCTGTAGGTCCTCCAACATCATGAATATATCCTTTAAACTCCGGATCTTTCGTCATGTGCTTTGCTTCTTCAATGATTGATTCATGGCTTCTGGTCTGAACAATCCTGCCCTGATGAAAAGTTAGTGCACAGAAGCTGCATCCGCCAAAGCATCCACGGTTGCTTGCCAGACTGAACTTCACCTCTGCTATAGCCGGAATTCCCCCATCCTTTTCATACATTGGATGATAGGTGTTCATGTAATCATACCCATATACGTCATCCATCTCCATCTGCGTGAGCGGATATGCCGCAGGATTCTGAACAACATATCCCCGGTTGCCATATCCTTCCACCAGCACTTTTCCGGAATATGGATCTGTATTGATATACTGTGTATAAAAGCTTTCTGCATATTTTAAACGGTCTTCCTGAAGTGCTGCATAATCAGGCAGGATCACCGGAGCTTCTACACAGGACAAATCCTTTGTCTTGTAGACTGTTCCTCTGATAAATGTGATATCCCTGACATCTATTCCGCTGTCTAACGCATCTGCAATCTCAACCATGCTGTGTTCGCCCATGCCATAGGAAAGCAGATCTGCCTGTGAATCGATCAGAATTGAATGCTTTAATTTATTTGACCAGTAATCATAGTGTGCAAGTCTTCTGAGACTTGCTTCAATCCCACCAATAATGATCGGAACATCCTTATACGTTCTACGGATCAGATTGCAATATACCACTGTTGCATAATCCGGTCTCAGCCCCATCTTTCCACCGGGAGAATAGGAATCCATACTTCTGTGTTTTTTTGAAACAGTATAATGATTGACCATAGAATCCATATTGCCACCGGAAACCAGAAAACCAAGTCTTGGTCTGCCGAATACATCTATACTCTTATCATCTTTCCAATCCGGCTGTGGAATCATACAGATCTTATATCCATGTGCTTCCAAAACTCTGCTGATAATTGCCGGACCAAAAGAAGGATGGTCCACATAAGCGTCTCCGGTAATAAACACGAAGTCCGGCTGTTCCCATCCTCTTTCTATCATATCTTTTTTATTCACCGGCAGAAAATTATGTGTATTTGTCATTTTCTTTTCTCTGCTTTCTATGCTTCTTCTTTTCTTGCTGCAATATCAACCGACATACCGGCGCCAAGTGCAACTGCTTCTAACGCTTTATCAGAAACATACGTATCAATTCCCGTTTTTTCCTTGATCAGCTTATCCATTCCATACATCAAGCTGCCACCACCGGTCAGAACAATTCCATTTACCGATATATCCGCGACCAGCTCCGGCGGAGCCGTCTCAAGTACCCCGTGAATTGCCGTCAAAATATGAGAAGTTGTATCTGCAAATGCTTCTATTGTCTCATTTGCGGTGATCGTGATCGCCTTTGGAAGTCCCTTGATCAGATCTCTTCCCTTTACAACATAGGTGATGTCCTCCGGCCTCTCATAGACCGATCCTACCGCTATCTTTGCTTTCTCCGCAGTCTGTTCTCCGATCAGAAGATTATACTTTCTTCTGATATAACGGATCATCGATGCATTGTAATCATCACCCGCTGCTTTGATCGACTGACTTTCAACTGCTCCACCAAGTGATATAACCGCAATATCCGTTGTACCTCCTCCGATATCTACGACCATATTTCCTTTCGCTTCTTCAATATCAACAGCAGCACCGATTGCTGCCGCAAGCGGCTCTTCCATAACATAGACACTTTTTGCACCCGTCCTGTAGACCGCATCCTCGACCGCTCTTCGTTCAACCTCCGTTACCCCACTCGGAACGCAGACACAGATTTTCGGTCTGCCAACTCCGGTCCGTTTCTCCATCGCGCTACGGATAAATACTTTTAACATTCGCTCTGTAACAGTATAATCTGAAACAACTCCCTTTACAAGCGGTCTTACGACCTCGATTGACTCCGGTGTCTTTCCGATCATCTTCTTCGCTTTATTTCCAATCGCAATAATGCGCTTTGAGTTTTTTTCATATGCTACAACAGATGGCTGGTTGATGACTACTCCACGACCTTTAACATATACCAGCACATTTGAGGTTCCCAAATCTACTCCAATATCCATACTATCTTATATCTCCTTAAAGTTATCCCGGCAGTTGTCAAAATCTACTTTAAATACAAATCTTGCCTCATCACCGCACAAAAAAGTGCCAAGTTTACAATAATAAATATTATAAACATTGGCACCATTTTTTTCAACCAAAATATAAGCTGGAAAATACAATCATACGACTGCTATTTTTCTTTCTTATTTTATATCCGTCTTCATAACTTTCTTTGCTTCTGCATTTCTTGCATCTGCACGTTCGATTGCTTCATCGATAGCTGTCAATAATCTGTCAATATTACCAGATTCCATTGCCATAAGTACATTTTTAATATTGCCATCAATACCATCTTCATACTTATAACCTTTTTCAATGATATATTCTTTGGCAATGACGATCATATTTTCTTCCTTGATCTGATCGAAATATACTCTGTTATTGAAACTTCTCGCCTGTGTCATATTATCTGCAAGCATCTTGCTGAGTGCAACTTTTTCGCCGGTAAGAATAACTTTTACATCATTCTTTTCTGTGGAACAAAGATCAACCATTTCTTTGAAACGCTCCGGTGTGATCAATCCGGCACTTTCAACGATCAGACAGCCACCCTTCAGTTTTGTAACTGCACCTGCAAGTTTACCACTGTTGATTACTTTTGCCTTTACTTTTGCCTTTGCAGGAGATGTACAGAAGCCAAGGTCATAATAGCACTCTGCAAAATCTTCTCCGATTTTGGCAGAACCAAATCCATGTAATCCAAGGATTACCAGGTTCTTTGACCTCTTTGGATCAACCTTCATAGTCTGAAGAACATTTACAATCTGTGCTCCCGCAGGATTTACACACAGATATTTATACAGATATTTTGCTTCTGCAGGTAATGCTTTCTTCATTTCCTGATTGATCTCACTCTGTTCTGCTTCTACAGCAGCTTCATCTGTTGCTTCTAATGAAACATCAATCTTTGCAGCTTCATCCAGTTTTCCGGCTTTCAAGAGTTCCGCCTGTTTTCTTGCTTCCTCTTCCTTCTTAACTGCTTTTTCAAGCACTTTTGCTGCCGCTGCAGCTCTGCTTGTAACTTCTTCTAACTGCTTCTTTGTACTGATTTCTTCTTTTAACAGAGAATCAAGATCATGTTTCTTCTTTTCTTCTGCTTTCTTAACTGCTTCTTCATCTGCAGCTTTTCTAGCTACAATACGTTCTGCCTGTTCCGTCTTAAGATCCGCAATCTTCTTCTTTAATTCTTCTTCTTTCTTCTTTGCAGCATCCAGCAACTTCTTTGCAGCTTCTTCTGCCTTCTTCCGGGAATCAGCAGCTTCTTTTTCTGCTGTCATTGCAGCAGACTGAACCTTTTCAAGTTCTGCAGCCTCTCCTGTTGCATATTTTTCTTCCTCATCTGCAAGGAATTTCTCATGCGCATCATCTCTGGCTTTCTTTTCTTTTTCCAGATTATCTTTACCATCTGCTGCAGTCTTTTCGGCATTCTGGATCTCAACTTCTTCTTCGATCTTAGCCTTTTCCAGAATCTGTTCAGCTTCTTCCTCTGCATTTTCAGCCTTTGAAAGCAGATCTTCCGCTTCAACTACCGACTTCTTTGCAGCATCCAAAGCCTGTTGTGCCTCTGCCTTTGCAGCCTTGAAGGATTCTACATTTTTCTTTGTTTCTGCAATATCTGCATTTGTAGTCTTCTTCTCTTCATTAAGCGTATCAATTTCAGACTGATGCTTCTTCTTATCAGCCTCGCCCTTGGAAATTCTGGCTTCAGCCGCTGCCTTTGCAGATCTTGCCTCCTCCAGTTTCTTTAATGCTTCTGCTTCTTTTGCTTCTGCATCCTTTAAAGCTTTCTTTGCTGTATCTATTGCTTTTGCTGCGGAATCATTATTGTTCATTGCAGTCTTTAACTTGGTCTCACTTTCAGCAAGTTTATTTTCAAGTCCCGCAAGCGCCTTCAATGACTCAGATTCCATCTCAGTTGTATTCTTAAGATTCGATGCTGCCTCTTCTTCTGCTTTCTTTGAATCAGTAAAGATAACGCCAGCACGCTGCTTGTTCTGTTCTGCATCATCCATCAGCTTCTTAGCTTTGTCATTCTGCTTTTCTTTCTTCTCCTTAGCAGCTTCAATTGCTTTCTTCTTATCTTCCTCAAGCTTGGTTGATGATGTTTCAGCATCTTTACATGCTTTCGCATATTCAGCTTCATGCTTCTCGATATTTGCCTTCTTTGCATCTGCCAGCTTCTTGATCGCTGCATCTGCAACAGCCTGCGCATCATTGATGATCTTTGTCTTAATGGTTTCAGGATCGCATTCCTTTAATACCTTATCAGACTCATTCTGTGCCTTTTTGTTTGTATCCTCAATCTCTTTCTTGATCGAAGTTACCTTTGAATCCAGCTCTGCATCTTCTTTTGCAAGGAGTTCTTCATCTGCCTTCTTCTTTGCATCAAATTCAGCCTTTACCTTGTCATCATAAGCAGCCTTCTTCTTTGCACATTCTTCCAGTTGAAGTTTTAATTCTTTTTCTTCTTTCTCTGAATCTGCAATGGTCTTCTGAGCGGTCTCAACAACATTCTTTGCATCCTGTGCTTTCCGTTCAGCCAGTTCGATTGCCTGCTTCTTCTTTGTTTCAGCCTCGATCCTTGCTTTTTCTACAGCAGCTTTCTTGCGGGCTTCCTCTACTTTCTTACGGTTTTCTTCTTCTGCAGCTTTACGCTTGGCTTCTTCCTCTGCTTTCTTCTTAGCTTCCTCTTCTGCTTTCTTCTTAGCTTCCTCTTCTGCTTTCTTCCTAGCTTCCTCTTTTGCCTTGATCCGTGCTGCTTCTTCTTCACTTGTCTCATCTATATTTGACAGATTCTCAATGCCGGCACCAAGGAAATCATCATCATCATCATCTATATCATACATGGACGAAACATCAGATGCGTTTTTGTTTCTGTCAGGTAAAATACTGAACAAGTCACCATTTTTATCATTACCCTTTGGTGTCTTTACTTCTTTTACCTCAACATTCTTTCCTGGTGTCCATTCTGCATCATCTGCAGCAACAGAAGACATATCATCCTCATCAAAACGTACAGAATCATCTGTAAGTGTCTGTTTCTCTGCTTCACCAACTTTACTAGGTGAAAGGGAATCATCCACCTTACCTTTAATATTTAATGAAGCGCCAAGGCCACTGCCTGCGTCCTCTGTTTTTCCGGACAATCCGCCTTCTGAAGGTACACTGCCAAGTCCGCCACCAAGTCCGCTTCCTAAACCGCTGCCAAGTCCGCCACCGAGGCCTTCTCCCAGTCCGCTTCCTAAACCGCCGCCAAGTCCGCCAAGGCCTTCATCGGCAATACCACCAAGGTTAAGACTGATCTTCGGCATTTCCTGCTTGTCATTCTTATCCTCTGTCTTTGCTTCTTTTGCTTCACCCTCTGCCTCTTTATTTGTATCTGGCTTATTAGTTTCTGCTTCGTTGTTCTCTGTCTCTTCAGGCTTATCCTCATGAACAATACCCAATGCTTCTTCTCTCTTACGTCGTTTCTTCTCCTCAATACGCGCAAGTTCTTCAGCAGACAAAGTCTTATATTGGCTCTTGCTTCCACTATCTGAAGACTTCTTTTTATTACTGCTCAGATTTTTCAGTGCCTGCTCTTCTTCCAGTCTCTTCTGCTTTGCAGCTTCAGCGGCTCTTTCTTTTTCAAGCTGTGCCTTTATCGCAGCAATCATAGCTTCTGTTTGATCTACAGCCAATTTGTACGCCTCCTTCCACATTATCAAATAAAAAATAATATTTATATATTAATCTAATTATTTGTCATTCCTCTTAAGCTTGTATTTCTTCTCCTGTTTTTTATCTAGGTGCTCAAGCTGTTCTTTTCTGTTATCTTCTTGTTCCGATATCACCTTCTCATCAGATGACAGATCCGCGTTTTCGACGTCTGTTTCATCTTCAATCAGGTTAACAAAGCTATCACTATGCATATTGAAGTAGTCTGTATTTGATGCATATTTGGTTCCAAGCTCTATACCAAGTCTTGCCAGTAATTCATCTGCCTGATTAATAAGCTGTTCTTCTTTTTCCAGATTATCTGACATTTTTCTGTCATATTCAGCCTTCATATCAACCGTTTCTTTCATCAACTCTACAACTGGAGGTTTGTCGCTGTTATAATCCGGAAACAGACTTGAACGAAATATCGGGAAGTCCCGTCTATGTGCCGTTTTTTCCGATTCAATCCCGTATTCTGGTTCTTGTTCCGTTTCAGATTCCGGATTGACCTCGGCCTCTAAATTCATTTCAACCACAGCTTCAGAATCAATTTCAACATCCATCTCAGCTTCCGTCTCACTCTCAGATTCTTTCTCAGAATCAGCCTCAGCTTCGACTTCTAATTCTGATCCAGGCTCGGAATCAGCCCTAACCTCCACTTCCGGCTCGATTTCTACTTCCGCTTCAGCTTCATTCTCTGTTTCGACTTCCACTTTTGTGTCAGATCCGGTTGCTGCTTCGATCTCCACAATATCATCATCCTCATATGCCTGTTCAAATGAATCATCTTCCCAGGTATCTGCGTCAAATGTATATTCATCAAGCGACTGAATCGCTATATCTATATCAAACGGATCATCAGAAGTTGTTTTCTCCATTGTATCCGTTGATTCTAACTCCAGTTCCTGATTTTCCTCCAGCATCTCTGCCTTTTCAGCATCTTCTGCAGGCTCAGCGGTTTCTGCTGTTTCTTCAAGCTCAGATTCCTCAGCTTCTTCTACTTCCTCTATAACAACAGAATCATCATCTTCCCCGGCTGACCCTGGCATCCCAGCACTATCGGCATCTTCTTCATTCGATTCTGATGTCTCAGGTTCTTTAGCATCTTTTGTCTCCGCCTCAGTAATCTCATGATCTTCAACAGATTCCGTATATTCTGATTTCTTCTCAATCTGTTGCTCATCGGTTTCAGATTTTTCAGGTTCTTCCGATTCAACATTCTCAGATTTCTCAACATCTGAAGCGTCAGTTATATCTTCGGATATAATCTCTTCCGGAGCTTCTTCGAGAATCTCTTCTGTATGTTCATTCGATGGTTCCGGCATGATTGCATCATCCACATCTACCATCAATACAGAATCATATTCTTCGTTATCAAAATCGAAATCGTCAACGCCATCTTCAAATGAATCCTCTGATAATTCATCCAGACTTTTCGGCTTCTTCTCATCCCCTGTAGGATCAGCAACCGGTTCTGCTTCAGCTTCCATGCCATTCTCAGCGACAGTTTCATCAGATTCCGGATTTACAATCTCGCCAAGAAGCTGATCACGGTCTACTTCTGAGTTCTCCTGCTCCGCAAATGCTTCCTCAATTGCCTCTTCTTCTTTCTTTGACATCCGGTTCTTAAGGAACCACTTTTTCTTTCCGGTATTCTCTTCCTGATCAGAATTCTCCGGAGTATCCAATACTTCCTGATCTGTCTGTTCTTTCTGCTGTTCTGCTTTTTTTTCCTGTTTCTGTAACTTCTTGGATTCTTTCTTTTCTTTCGACTTCAGAAGCATCTGTTTAAACTTCATAGAATTCGTAACTGGTTCCCGATCTTCAACCATCAATGTGATCTTTGGATCTTTCGGATGGATTCTCAAATCATCTGCTTCTAATACTTTCTCTTCCATCAGACGGACATCCTGCTGCGCGATATCGTCATCCATTGCTTCCGTTTCAGGATAACAATAGATGGCTTTATCAACATCATATAATTTCTCTCTTAACTGATTCACCTTGTCAATATAAGATGAACCTTTATAAGTTGCACAGAACATCTCGGCTTCCGACTGGAATTTTTCTTCATTTCCCATTGCTTTATACAATAAAAGCATCTCAAAATCCCAGATATCACTTGTTTCTTTTTCATTTGCCGATATCAGAATACCATACAATTCCTTGTATGGTTTTCTTTCTGCTTTCGCAAGCATATATTCGATCCTATATGTACCCGCATCTTTTTCATTCTGATTAAATTTATATATTTCATAATAGGTATTTGCCAGTGAATAAAAGCCCATGGATAAATATACCCGGATCAGAGAATATATGATCTTATTCCCTACAGGTGCCATGGAATGTGCTTTTACAAGAGCAGCACGGGCTTCCTGATACCGCCCGTTTTCATAATAAACTTCACCACAGATCTTAATAAACTGTGGCGAAAGGGACTTGGTCAAATCCTGATGTTCAAGTATATCCAAAGCAAGACTATAGTCTCTGCTTTCAGCCAGTTCTTTAATTTTATTCACACTTGACATACTTATTCCAGTACCCATCAAACCATACTCCTAACAATTTTTTCATCTCTTAATTTTATCACATAGGTTTATCTTTTACAACAGCCTTATGGATCAGGATCGTAATTATACCAACTAAAAGTCCAGCGATAAGACCGCCTACATGCGCTGCATTATCAATTCCATCTGAAACATATCCATTTAATACTGTGAGCACGGATAAAAACAAAAGATCTTTTAACGAAATTCCTGAAATATGTCCCTTATTAAAAATTGCAAATACGATCAGCACTCCCATTAATCCACAGATTGCCCCGGATGCGCCACCTGCATATGTATAATAATTTCCCAGATAACAGCTGATCAACGAACAAATTGAAGCGGTGATCCCGCAAAACAAATATGAAATCAGAAAGCCAATCCGTCCCATCAGATTCTCAACTCTCGCTCCCAGCGCAACCAGAACAACCATGTTGCTGAATAGATGAATCAGAGAAAAATGATAAAATATGGATGTTATGATTCGATAATATTGCTTTTCTACGATTACGTCATACAAATTATCCGCAAGCAATTCCTCCAGCCAAGAATTTCCCGCTGCATCTCTTGTATATACAGATATCACAAAAATAATAATATTGATTAATATCAATATCGGTGTTATTACACCAAACGTTTTACGGATCCTTGAAAGATTCCTGCCCTTTTCCTGCAGGATCTGTTTGTCAAGCACCGGCTGCAAGCCATCAAAATCCATTGGCTGATTTTCAAACACATACAGTTTGCCATAGTCTTCACTGAACAGCCAGACATTGCTCATCTTTGAAACAATCTCATTTACAGAATCATCAAACAATCCATTCGGTGTCAGTAATATATTAAGCAGTTCGATCCTTTTATCACTGTCTGCAGACAAGTCATGTATGATCTGTCTGTTAAACTTTTGTAAGCTTTCTGCCCTCAGATCTCTGCTGCTTCCAAGCACAACAACATATATGGCATCTGTTCCCAGTCTGCCATATACGTTATTGCTTTCAGGATTCAGTTTTTTATATCCCATTTCTTCCAGATGCTCAATTATCTGTAGAACATATTGCTGCATTTTTATAATCCAAGGAACAGATTCTCTACCTTTTCAATAACCGTATCCTTCATATTGCCACGGGTCTTCTCATACTGAAGACCGGACTCCATGATTTCCAACAACTGCATACGAAGGCCGGAATCAATGTCCTTAATGTGCTTCATAAGGACATCCTTGATCTCCATAACATATTCTTTCTGACGCATTTCCTCGATCATAGGCTCATAATTAAAGGAAACCGTGTTCTTCATCTCATCCTGTTTTCTGGAGCAGATCACACATTCTTCTGCTCCGCCCTCATTTACATGACCACAGTTACAGGTCCATACCAGTCCGTCTGACTTATAGTTACATACCGCATCCAGACCTTTTTTCATCTTAAGGGCTTTGAACTTTAATGGACTGAGATCTACATCGATCGGATCATCTCCGCAGGAATATACTCCACGGGAAGTTACATACTTCTGGATATATACCTTTGAGCTTGAAATGATCTTTATGTACTTATCCGGAAGCTTACATTCAACATAATCAGACTTCAGAAGCGACTGGCCTGTTTTATCAAATACGAAATCAACTCCGGTCAATGTGATCTCATCACCATAAATATTTGTAAATTTAATATCTGCCTTGATTGCTTTGATATCTTCCATATTGTAATTATTAAACCATGCTGATATTCTGGTTCCTTTTCCTTCTGAAGCAAGAACGATCTTTACAGCTCTCGGAACAAGCTTGTCATAATAGTTATTAACATATAACTCTTTTCTGACAAATACGCTCTTCTCAAATTCGGACTGATATTCTTTCTTGATAGAAACCAATGTCCCCGCAGCAACAACAGATGTAATATTAGATGAGTAATCTACTACATTTGTATGGAAACCTACAACTGCATTGTACTTGGTCTTGCCAGCCATCTCCTTGAATGACTTGATTGCTTCATTCATTGCTCCATCCAGCTTCTCCTGATATATGCTGCTTCGATCTGTAGCAATATCTGCAATTGATGAACCAATCTCCTTCAGAAAGTTTGAACTTAAAATTGTCTGCACAAATCTATATGGACCATATTCTGAGATCTCATATCCTTCAAAACTTGTGCCAGATGTAATCATAATATCTTCCATGTGTAACGCACCTCCAAAAATATATGGAAATTGTACCACAAGTTTTTAGAATAGACAAATACTTTTTGTGAATTTTATCTTAAAATACAATCTTTTTTTAGTAATTTTATTCAAATAACTACAAATATCCGTTAAATCGCGATTGGAATATTTTTCACCTGAGGTCCGGTCTTATAATCTTCGATCGTAAAATCATCTACTGTGAACTCATAAAAATCCTTTACATCCGGATTCAGCCAGAATGTCGGTGCATCATACGTCGGTCTTTGAATCAGTTCCTTTATAATAGGAATATGCCGGTCATAAATATGTGCGTCTGCGATCACATGAACCAGTTCACCCGGTTTGAAGCCTGTCACCTGCGCGATCATATGAACCAGCACTGCATACTGGACCACATTCCAGTTATTTGCTGCAAGTACGTCCTGTGAACGCTGATTCAATATTGCATTCAGGCGGTCTCCGGTCACATTAAAGGTCATACTGTATGCACATGGATACAGATTCATTTCGTGAAGATCCTGATGCACATACATATTGGTTATCATACGTCTGCTGTATGGATTATGTTTCAGGTCATAGATCAGACGATCCACCTGATCCATCATACCCTCTTTATACTGATGTTTTACTCCCATCTGATAACCATATGCTTTTCCGATCGAGCCATCTTCATCTGCCCAGCTATCCCAGATATGGCTCTTCAGATCATGGATATTATTTGATTTTTTCTGCCAGATCCAGAGCAGTTCATCAATAGCAGATTTCACATACGTCTTGCGAAGTGTGATCGCCGGAAATTCTTTTGAAAGATCATACCGGTTCACAACACCAAACTGTTTGATCGTATAGGCACTGGTTCCATCCTCCCATTTTGGACGAACCTTTTCCCCTTCTGTACTGTATCCGTTCTCTATGATCGAACGGCACATTGAAATAAATATATCATCTGCACGGCTCATTTTTATACCTCCATTTTTATCTTCTGAACTTTTGTAATTGTACCGTATCAATATTAAAAACGCAACTTTTTATCCCGAAACATGCAAGTTATTACATCAAACCATACAAGTTATTACATCAACACTCCTGCAGCCACCTTTTCTGTTATGATCGAAAAAAAACAAATGAAAGGAATCCAATATGAAAAAAGAAAACAATCCACTTCCTGACTTATTAAAGTATTTCCGCAAGAAGAAACATCTGACTCAGGAACAGGTCGCAAAACAGCTGTCTGTATCCCGTGCCAGCTATGCCAGTTACGAAACCGGAAGGATCATCCCCGGCATGCAGCATATCATGGAATTGTCCCGGATATTAGAGCACGACTTTCTGTTTGCCTATACTCTGGCTGTCCAGAATGCTCCGGCCGGTGCAATGCCGGAAGCAGTTTATGAAGAAAATCCATACCTTGCCGTTCCGGCTCTGCCCACAGATGCACAGAGCAATGAACGATCTGCAAAAATCGCCTGTCTGTCATCCATCGATCAAAAGCTGATCGACACTTATATAGATCTTCGTATTTCAGACAGTAAAACTACAAATGAAAGGAACTTCTAATATGACAACGAAAACAAATATAGGAAGTGCTCTTACCGCACTCAGAACCGGAAACCATCTTACCATTCAGGAAGCAGCAAAGCATCTGAAACTCACACCCTCCTCCTATTCCAATTATGAACATGGCCGCAGTTATCCGGATATCCGGCTGATCTTCCGCACAGCCGTATACTATCATATCAATATTGAATTTCTGATCTTTCTCGTCTGCATTGATCTTGCTTCTTTCGAAAATCTAAAAAACGAAGAATTGTTCCGTCTGTTTACCTACGGGCACACCTTTTCCTGGGACTTTTTTGAATTGTTTGAACGATATAACTCCCTTTCCGATGTCTACAAACATGCTGCTTCTACTTTTTTAGAAGCAGCATCTATCTGCAATCAGCAGATATAGAAACAACAAAAATGCAGCAATCAGTTTCCCGGGCTATGCCTGCCTGACTGCTGCATTTATCGTATTCATTACTTTTTTCTTATCTGCGCTCCAAAGCGGTGCGATCAATAGTTTCTTTGGCCCATCTCCGGTCAGACGGTGGATCACCATATCCGGCGGCAGTACCTTCAGACACGAAACAACACATTCTGTATAATCTTCCAGCGATAAAACAGAACATTCTCCATTCTGATACAATTCAGCAAGGTTTGTTCCTTTAAGGACATGAAGTAGTTGCAGCTTTATGCCCTGTGCACCGCTCTTTCCTATATACTCTGCTGTTTCGATCATATCTCTCTGCGTCTCTCCCGGAAGTCCCAGTATCATATGTACGATCACATGTACACCAAGATTCCTGAGTTTTTTTACCGCCTCGTCATATACCGAAATGGGATATCCGCGATTGATAAACTTTGCCGTTTCCTCATGTATCGTCTGAAGTCCGAGTTCTACCCACACCGGCTTAATCCTCTGTATATCACGCAGCATATCGATCACCTGATTTCCCAGGCAATCCGGTCTGGTTGCAATTGAAATAACCGCAATGTCTGACCGCATCGCTGCCTTTCTATAAATATCCCGCAAACGGTCGATATCACCATATGTATTCGTAAATGACTGAAAATATGCAATATAATGTTTACCTTTGAACTTCGAAGCAACCAGCTGTTTTGCCTGTTCAATCTGTCGATCTATGTCCATATCCGCTTTTGGGCTGAAATCACCCGATCCTAGACTACTGCAAAAAATACAACCGCCAATTCCTGCCGTTCCATCCCGGTTCGGGCAGGTGGTTCCGGCATTTAATGACAGCTTGTATAATTTCTCCCCGAAGGTATCCTTTATATATTGATTCGCTGTATATATATTCATCTTACATATTCCTTATACATTGATCCGCCATGTACATCTGCATAGTGCATATCTTTCATATCAAACCGATTCATAAGCCCATCCAACTTCCTTATCAGTCAGGCAGCAGCTTTACTGTTTAAAAGAATTCGAGCAGCTCCTCCGGCTTATGGATGATCTGGGTAGCACCATGTTCTAACAGGAATTCTTCATCACGAAAGCCCCAGGTAACAGAGATACATTCCAGTCCGCTGTTCTTCGCGGTCATGATATCCACATCTGAATCTCCTACATAGACTGTACCTTCCCGTCCGATCTGCATTTCCTTCATTGCTTCGATGCAGGTATCCGGTGCCGGTTTCTTTGCTACATTTGCAGACTCCCCAATCGCAGTATAAATATACTCTCCAAAAAACTGATCCCGCAGTCCCTTTACTGCAGCATCAAATTTGTTCGATACGATCCCTGCCGGTATTCCTTTTTCTTTTAACACCTTAAGCACATCGATAACTCCCTCATAAGGGCCTGTCTTATTCAACATATTCTTTGAATAATGCTCCTTGAATATCGCAAGTGCTTTTAATGTATCATCTTCTGAAGTTCCCGTCGGAACTGCACGCTCCATCAGCTTTTCTACACCATTTCCTACAAAACGGCGGACCTCATCGATTGTCCGTTCCGGGTAATTCATCTGACGAAGTGCATAATTTGTACTGTCCGCCAGATCCTCTAATGTATTTAAAAGTGTTCCATCCAAATCAAATATAACTGCCTGATATTTCTTCATTGTACATCTGCCTTTCTGCCTTTATTCTATTCCGGCTGATCGAGTTCCTGTACAGCCCGAACCAGTGCCGGAACAATCTGTTTCTTTCTGGAAACCACGCCCTCCAGATATGCATAATGATCTACAAATTTCGTCTGGAACGCACGGGAACAGATCTCCTCTGCCTCATCTCCAAATGCCAGCATTCCGGAACTATCGTCTAAAATGCTTGTCATTACAAACAAAAATACATCACAGCCGTTTTCTGTATAATCGGTCAGATACTCGTACATACTCTTCTGTATCTGTTCAATCTCTCTGGTATTGATCGATGTGATCTGTCCGATCGCAAAGGTACGTCCGTCAATCTCAAATTTCTTATAATCCTGATGCAGAATCTCATCAATCGTCTTTCCCTTCAGATTACTTCCGGCATCGAACATTTCCATTGCAAAATCATTCACATTTATCTCTGCAAGCTGTGCAAGAGCATATGCTGCATTCTTATCCTCGCAGGTGCAGGTCGGCGATTTAAACAGCAGCGTATCTGATAAAATAGCCGCACACATCAATCCCGCAATCTTCTTATCCGGTATAATATTCTGTTCTCTGTACATCTGATATATGATCGTAGATGTACAGCCGACCGGCTGATTTCTAAAATAAACCGGTGCAAGTGTTTCTACATTTGCAATTCTGTGATGATCGATGATCTCCCGGATCTCTGCCTTGTCGATATTATCAACCGACTGGGTACGTTCATTATGATCGACCAGGATCACCTGTTTTTTTCTGGCATTGATGTAGTTACGTCTGGAAACCAGTCCCAGATAATTCCCGCTCTTGTCTACGACAGGGAAATAACGGACTCTCGTCTTCGACATTACGCTTTTGATCGTTTCAACCGAATCATCCTCATTAAATGTCATGATATTATCACGAACCATAAAGAATCTTACCGGTATACTTTGACCGATCAGTCTGGCCACCTTATAGGTATCATTCTGTGATATGATGATCGAACAGCCCTTAAATGCTGCAAGTTTTACTACATCATCATCTACCTTATCTACCAGACAAAGGATCAGCATACCTGCTCCCTTTTCAATTGCCATCAGCTGGGATTCCTTCCGGTCACTTAAGATAACAAGGTCACCCGGTTTTATAAAATGCTCCATCAACTCCACATGAGCCGCTCCAATGATAACTTTTCCATTTGTGATATAGCTGTGTGGATTTCCACAAACCATCTCACCATCGATCGTTTCAATAATATGACGGCATCTGGTTCTCGCTTTATACAGAATGTCGTCCTCCGAATTCAACATATAAGCTTCTGCAATATCTCCGACAGTTAATATTCCACGAATCTTTCCATTCTCCACAACCGGCAACGTCGTTGCATCATTCTTCTGCATGATCTCAAATGCTTTCTTCATTGTTGTATCACCCGGTACACCGGAAACGAGTCGGTAAGAAATATCACTCAATTGGGTGTCCACGTTTTTGATCAACTCCGGCACTTCCACATCAAAATAATTTAATACAAATTCTGTTTCTTTATTGATATTACCCGCTCTTTTGGGAATATATTTATTTTCTGACTGATTCTTAAGATCTGCATACGCGATCGCTGAACAAATTGAATCCGTATCCGGATTCTTATGTCCGATCACAAATACCTCATCTCTTGGAATGTTATGCATATTCCACCTCCTATTAAGAACGCAAAACAGCCTGCTGCAAAATGCAGCAGCCTGTTTTGTCAGGTTGTATCATATTATACTTATAATTCGCTGATGTCAACCAGTGATAATCGTCTGTTTGCGGATGACTCCAAACTTGTAAGCAGCGCATTCGCTGTATCAAGGCTTGTAAGACAGGTAACACCGGTTTCAACTGCATGACGTCTGATCACGAAACCATCCTTGCTTCGTTCAATTCCCTGTGACGGAGTATCGATGATCAGATCGATCTCATGACTTAAGATCAGATCCAACAGATTTGGTGATGGTTCCTCTACTTTGTTGATCAGTTCAGCAGGTACTCCATTCTCATTCAGGATTCTACATGTGCTCTTTGTAGAGAAGATCTCATAACCAAGAGCCGCAAAACGTCTGCCGATTTCTACTGCATCCATCTTGTCTGCGTCCTTAACTGTAAGAATCATCTTCTTTGTCTTTGGAAGATTTACACCTGCACCAAGGAACGCCTTGTAAAGGGCTTCGTTGTAGTCCTTGGAGATACCAAGACATTCACCTGTTGATTTCATTTCCGGTCCCAGACTGATTTCAGCTCCACGGATCTTCTCAAATGAGAATACAGGCATCTTGATCGCAAAGTATTCTGCTTCCGGCTGAAGTCCCGGCTTATATCCCATATCCTTGATCTTCTCACCTGTGATAACACGGGTTGCAAGATCTACGATCGGAATACCGGTAACCTTGCTGATATATGGAACAGTACGGCTGGAACGAGGATTTACCTCAATTACATATACTTCATCATTGTATGCGATAAACTGTATATTGATCAGACCGATTACATGAAGGCTGTTTGCAAGCTTTCTTGTATAATCTTCAATTACACGTTTGATCTTTGGTGAAAGTGTCTGTGCGGGATATACAGAGATACTGTCACCGGAATGGATTCCGGCTCTCTCTACATGCTCCATGATACCAGGGATCAGGATGTCTTCTCCATCACATACGGCATCTACTTCTACTTCCTTACCCATGATATATTTATCAACCAAGACAGGATGCTCCTGAACATGTCTGTTGATGATATCCATGAATTCAATAATATCTTTATCAGAGATCGCGATCTGCATTCCCTGTCCACCTAATACATAAGAAGGTCTTACCAGAACCGGATAACCGAGTTCATTGGCTGCCTCTAAGGCTTCATCTCTGGTAAATACCGTCTTTCCGGCAGGTCTTGGGATACAACACTTCTCAAGGATCTCATCGAATAATTCTCTATCCTCAGCGGCATCTACATTCTCTGCACTTGTACCAAGGATCGGAACACCCATCTCCATCAGTGCTTCCGTCAGCTTGATCGCTGTCTGTCCGCCGAACTGAACAACCGCACCATCCGGTCTTTCCAGATCTACAATTGCTTCTACATCCTCTGCTGTCAGTGGCTCGAAATACAACTTATTTGCAATATCAAAATCTGTACTGACTGTCTCAGGATTATTATTTACGATAATGGTCTGGTATCCCTTTCTCTCAAATGCCCATGTACTGTGTACGGAGCAGTAATCGAATTCGATACCCTGTCCGATACGAATAGGACCGGAACCAAGAACCATAACCTTCTTTACGGAATGATCTTCCTCTACTTCACTCTCACCGTCGAAGCAGGAATAATAGTATGGTGTAGATGCTTCAAACTCTGCAGCACAGGTATCAACCATCTTGAAAGATGCACGGATACCATAGCCATACCGCAGCTCTTTGATCTCTTTTGTTGTCTTGCCTGTAAGCTGTGCGATTACCTTATCCGGGAATTCTACACGCTTGATCTCCTTCATCAGTTCCTTGGAGATATCTCCCTTGGAATCACGGATCTCCTGTTCATAGTCAACCAGATTGTTGATCTTATCAATGAACCAAAGATCAATCTTTGTGATATCGTGAATTGCTTCCTGTGTAATGCCACGGCGAAGCGCCTCAGCAATAACAAAGATACGTCTGTCATCTACATGATGCAGAAGCTTTAAGATATCACTGTCAGACATATTCTTATATCTGCTGGAATGAAGACCATCTACATGCTGTTCCAGAGAACGGATTGCTTTCATCAATGCGCCCTCAAAGTTTGTGCAGATACTCATAACCTCACCGGTTGCCTTCATCTGTGTTGTCAGATCATGATCTGCCTTGATGAACTTATCAAACGGAAGTCTAGGAATCTTAACAACAACATAGTCCAGTGCAGGCTCAAAGCTTGCAAATGTCTTCTTGGTAATTGCATTCTTGATCTCATCCAGATTATAACCAAGTGCAATCTTTGCAGAAACCTTGGCGATCGGATAACCGGTTGCCTTGGATGCAAGTGCCGACGAACGGCTTACACGAGGATTTACTTCGATTACACAATATTCAAATGTAGTTGGATGTAATGCAAACTGTACGTTACAGCCACCACGGATATTTAATTCAGAAATAATATTTAATGCAGATGTACGAAGCATCTGATACTCTTTATCACCCAGTGTCTGGGATGGTGCTACTACGATAGAGTCACCGGTATGGACACCGACCGGATCCAGATTCTCCATATTACAAACTGTAATACAGGTACCATTTGCATCACGCATTACTTCGTATTCGATCTCTTTCCAGCCTGCGATACAACGCTCTACCAGAACCTGACCAACACGGCTGAGTCTCAGACCATTCATCAGAATCTCGACAAACTCTTCTTCATTCTCAGCGATACCACCGCCGCTTCCGCCGAGGGTGTATGCCGGACGGAGTACAACCGGATATCCGATCTTCTTAACAAATTCGAGACCGGCTTTTACCGTTGTAACAACCTCAGATGGTGCTACAGGCTCATGGATCTTCTCCATGGTTTTCTTGAATTCCAGTCTGTCCTCTGCTTTTTTGATTGTTGAAGAAGATGTACCGATCAACATAACATCATGTTCTCTTAAGAAACCGGATTCTTCCAGTTCCATTGCGATATTTAAAGCTGCCTGACCACCCAGTGTTGGCAGAAGGCTGTCTGGTTTTTCCTTCTCAATCACTGCTTTTACAACATCGGCTGTTAATGGCTCAATGTATACCTTATCTGCGATATCCTTATCTGTCATGATCGTAGCCGGATTGGAGTTGATCAGAACAACGCAAAGACCTTCTTCTTTTAATGAACGACAAGCCTGTGTACCGGCATAGTCAAATTCTGCAGCCTGTCCGATTACGATAGGACCGGAGCCAATTACAACAACTTTTTTAATATTCGGATTCTTTGGCATTACTTAGACACCTCCATCATATTCATAAATACATCAAACAAGAAGTCTGTATCAAGAGGACCGGCACATGCTTCCGGATGGAACTGTACGGTCTGTGCATTCTTACCAAGGTAATGAACACCTTCTACTGTACCATCATTTACATTGATAAAGCTGACCTCGGCAACCTTTCTGTCAAGGCTCTCTTCTTTTACCATATATCCATGATTCTGGGTTGAAATATAAACCTTTCCGGTCTTTAAATCTTTTACAGGATGGTTTGCACCCCTGTGACCGTATTTCATCTTTACGGTATCGCCGCCATTTGCAAGTGCAAGCAGCTGATGTCCAAGACATATTGCAAAAATAGGAATATCTGTATCGAAAAGTTTTTTCACTTCTTTGATTGTAACCTTACAATCCTTTGGATCTCCAGGTCCGTTTGTTAACATGATGCCGTCCGGTGCATCTGCGATGATCTCCTCCGCAGGTGTCTCAGCAGGATATACGGTAACCTGACAGCCTCTCTTTAATAAAGATTTGATAATATTTCTCTTAACACCAAGATCGATAACAGCTACCTTGTAGCCATCTCCCGGATAAACTTTCTTTTCTTTGCATGTAACATCAAGAACAACATGTCCCATCTCCCATGCTTTGATCCGCTTCAGACAATCTTCAAGGTCATAAGAAGAATTTGTTGTGATCATGCCCTTCATTGTACCCTGATTTCTGAGGATCTTTGTCAAGGCTCTGGTATCAACTCCCTCGATACCTGTTATATTGTTATTAATAAGGAACTGGTTAATACTCTGTTCACTTCTGAAGTTACTTGGCTTCTTCGCAATCTCTCTTACAATAAATCCTGACTGCCATGGTTTATCAGCCTCCATATCTTCCAGACATACACCATAATTACCAATCAACGGATATGTCATACAAACTGCCTGCCCGGCATAGGATGGGTCTGTCAACACCTCTAAGTAACCTGTCATAGACGTATTGAAAACAATTTCGCTTATGATCTCATCGGTTGCTCCAATACTGGTGCCTTCAAATACATGTCCATCTTCAAGTATCAAAAAAGCTTTCATAATACAATTCCTTTCTTCTTTTTTCTATTTTTGCTCAAAAAAAAAGAGTGAACAGAGAATCTGTGCACACATACAAAGATCCTCATCTGCCTCTTTTTTCTAGTTTTGTCAATTCTAACACATTTGTTATTGTTAGACAACACTTTTTCATCGAAATTCGTCAACTTATTTCTGAGCAGCTTCCTGCTTCATTTTTTCTGTTGCTTCATACGCTCTTCTGCTGAACTCACAGCCGCAGAAGTTCTGTCTATATAAATTATATTTCTTTGAAAGCTCGATTGAGCGTTTATATCCGTTTTTCTTCTTAAAATCACTATGTAAAAACATTATACCATACTGCTCACCCAGCTCTTCTCCGATTTCATTGAGCCAGTCTGCATTTTTATGTGGACTGATCGACAAGGTTGTGGTGAAATAGTCATATCCATGTTCTTTTGCAAACGCGGCACTTTTATCCAGACGAAGTTTATAACAGGCATAACACCGTATCCCGCGTTCCGGCTCTTCTTCCATTCCTTTTGCCATTTCAAGAAACCGTTCGCTCTCATGCTCTTCCAGATATGGTTCCACCCCATTCTCCTGATATACTTCATGGACAAAGCGTTTCAATTCGTTCCAGCGTTTCCCGTATTCTTCATCACTTGTGATATTCGGATTATAAAAATAAGCAGTAATATCAAAATAATTGGCCAGGACTTCCAGACAATGACTGGAACAAGGGGCACAGCAGCAATGAAGCAGAAGCTTCTTCTTACTGCCGGAATCCGATATTTTCTTTAATTCTTCTTCCATCATAGTATAATAGTTTGCATTTTTCACTATTTATCTCTCCTTTTTTATAAAAAATAACGGAAGTTTTTTCCTTTTCTTGTCTTTTTGTGCACTATTAACAGTTGACTTTGTGCTATCTATACAATATACTATATTCAAACAAACATAGGCATACTATATGATGGAGGTGTTTATCATGACAGTTGAACAGGCAATCAAAAAATATAAATTACAGCCGGTAAGTGTCAGTGTTGCTAAAGTGAAGGCCAAAGAACTGAATGTGGAGGAAGTTTTGTACATGAATGTACAAAAGAATAAATACGCCTACATTGTTAAAGATGGTGCACGGGGAATCATGCTTTACTCCGACGAAAGAAGTCTTTATACCAAACTGTATAAAGGACTTAAGATGACTCCTCTTCAGCCATAATTTCGTATTTAATTTCACACCACATAAAAGAAGCTTATCATCAGAAGTCCGGGTTTCAGACCGGATCTGTTATAAGCTTTTTTTATTACTCTAAATGTCGCAGCTTCTTCAGCAACAAAAAACTCTCATTTCATTTATTCAAAATAATCTGTACTCCGGTAATTCCTCTCCAAACAGAAAATGCCTGATTCCATCATCCACAAATATTATGATCAATGAAAGAAACATCCACAGCACAGAATACGGCAGACATATCTGCCCCATTACATTATATGGCAGGTATGAATAATCCCATACTCCAACATGAAAGATCAGATTTACGATAACTCCGGTTACAAATTCAAACAAAGTTATGATCCCTGACGATAAAATCATCTGTAGCGGAATCGGCATTCTCGGGAACATCTGATTCAAACCTCCGCAGGCAATCATACACAGCCCCCCACAGATTATCATGGAATAATGAGAATAATCTCTGGTAAATATCTCAAGAAAATAATATACCATCCCTCCGGTCAAAAACAAAGACAGATATTTAAAAAAAGTAATCTTCATCACAAGCACCTCTTTTTATAGTATCTGTCTTTCTGCTTATAAATATGTGTCTGTTCCTGACTTTCTCTATTCCCGGATTTTTCCCTTAAAAAATTGTTTTACATGTTCAATCGTCTTTGCATCAAGCTCTAACAGGACTTCCTCTGTGCGGTTATTCTTATTCAGAATAAAAGAATAAACAGGATTCTCTGTGTTCTTATCCTTTGAAGTGAAATTCATCGTTTTAATACCGGAATTTGCCTGATGCTCATTATCCCTATAGATTGAATCTACAGTCGTGATCTGCTTTACTTCTCCGCCTTCAAAATGATACATCTGTTTTCTGCTGCTCTTTGCGGTAATCCTTGCAACCTCAACATCATCATTTACGAACAAATATTCAAACTCACACTCTTTTCGATTGATTGCAAGTGAAAATATAATCACACCAACAACCGCAAGCGGAAGTCCAAAGATTGCGCCTCCCGGTACAAAGAACATAAAAAATGCTCCCACCACAGTGATAATTGCTCCAAGTACGATCAATGCCATGATTCCGGCAGAAGTCTTTGTTTTCACTATATGTTCTACATATCCATCTGTTGTCATTTTATTTCTCCTTTTTGTATATACATTCTATAATTATTATACATGGTATCCATACTTTTTTAAACCACTTCATTTATGAAAATATGATCTAATTTTCTATATAATTCTGTGCACTCCATATACGGCTCATAAAACATGATCCCATGACCTTTCTTTATCATCTTATGATTCGCATAAGTTCCAAACAGTTCGATTTCCGGAAATACCCGGATGCCACTCTCACAAACGCCATATAACAACGGATCAAGTGAATCGGTATCTGTACAATACTGAACGATCTCTGCATAATCTCCATCATACATAGTTCCATATACTGCCGCTATCTCATTCTCATTCTTTATGATATATACATCACCGAATAGAGACTGACATTCCATTCCAAGATCCTCCAGGTAGGCTCTGTTTCGTGGTACAAAGAGATCATAGCGTTGTGCCAGTTTTTCAGAAAAGCTCTGCAACTGTTCATCTGTTATATCTTCCAACCCACAAAGCTCATAATCATTCTTCTCAGGTTTCAGATCTGTTATATTATAAAAGCCGCTTTCTACCACCGGAGCAAATCCCAGTCCTTTATAATAGATCTCTTTCTCCGGCATCAGATAAATATAATCGTAATTATTCTCTGCCGCATATGACAGTACATACTTCATTAACATCGACATAATTCCCTGTTTGCGAAATTCCGGGACTGTCGCAACTCCGACAACATAACCGCCCTTTTTATATGCTGTCACTCCTGCTGTCGTCTCAGCAAGAGTATATGGATTTAAATGCACCATGGAAATGATCTTAGAGCCATTCTTTGCCACAAAGATCTGATTCCTTATTGCTACACTTGAAAAATAATAATCCATATATGCATCCTGATCGTCAAATGACTGTTTCCAGAGTTTTCGTATCTCGTTCAAATCTTCCGCTCCGGCAATCTCTATCCTGATCGAATCAAACGATTTACGATCCATATAATCGCATCTTTCTACATTCATACCCGAAACTACCTACTGTCTGACCGGACAGCCCTGACAGCCGGCACAGCCTCCCTGATTCGTTCCCATAACATCATAATCATAGTTTCCAACAGTCTCTAACAGACAGACAGCCTGTGAACTGATTCCAAGGCCAGCTCCGGTAAATCCCAGTTTTTCCTCTGTCGTAGCCTTCACATTCACCCTGTTCACTGGAAGCTCCAGACATTCTGCAATATTCTTTCTCATATCTTCTATATATGGGGCAAGCTTCGGCTGCTGTGCTATCACTGTCGCATCTATATTCTCTATAAAGAAAAAATTCTCGTCCAGAAGCTTCTTCACTTCCTTTAACAGCACCATGCTGTCTGCACCCTTATAACGGTCATCTGTATCCGGAAAATGCCTGCCGATATCTCCCAGTGCCGCTGCTCCAAGAAGCGCATCCATGATCGCATGTAGCAGAACATCTGCATCTGAATGCCCAAGCAGTCCTTTCTCATATGGAATCTCCACTCCGCCAAGGATCAACTTTCTGTCTTCTACCAATTTATGAACATCATAGCCCATTCCAACTCGCATATTTGATTTCTCCTTATTTCTTATTTACCCATCTCACCCGATGATAAAATGTTTATCTATTCTATAATAATTTATCCATTCATAATCAACGAACTTTTCTGCAAAGAAAAAAATCGTCATGACATTCATGACGATTAAAGGTTAGTAGCGGGAGGGGGATTTGAACCCTCGACACTGCGGGTATGAACCGCATGCTCTAGCCAACTGAGCTATCCCGCCATATTTTAT
>ENA-OPWC01000318-OPWC01000318.1-human-gut-metagenome-genome-assembly--contig:-NODE-318-length-42387-cov-3.669942_pt1 | contig 42387 bp, 29 predicted proteins | sample MGYA00241504_ERZ502000 | MGnify/ENA primary metagenome ERZ502000 (study PRJEB25962, sample SAMEA2042005) | human gut metagenome | biome: human gut; feature: human-associated habitat; material: faeces...
GGAGCATGAACATCATCATGAGCATGACGAGAACTGCACCTGCGGATGCCATGACCATGACCACGAACATCATCATCACCATCATGCAGATGAGGTATTTACAAGCTGGGGCAAGGAGACTCCTCATAAGTTTACAAAAGAGCAGATTGAGGAAGTGTTAAAGACACTCTGCGAGACAGACGACTACGGCGAGATCCTTCGTGCAAAAGGTATGGTAGCCGATGTGAATGGTTCCTGGATCTACTTTGACATGGTTCCGGGTGAGTACGAGATCCGTGAGGGAGAGCCAGATTATACCGGAAGACTCTGTGTGATTGGTACACATATTGACGAACACAGATTAGAGGAACTGTTTGGAATCGCGTAAAAGCGGGAAAAAGTTACTCAGGAATGGAGATTTATATGAACGAAATACCAGTATATTTATTTACCGGTTTTATGGACAGCGGCAAGACGACTCTGGTGAAGGAGACGTTATTTGATGATGGTTTCACTGAGGGTGGAAGAAGTGTTGTGATCTGCTGTGAGGACGGAGATGTCGAATATGACGAGGAGAAGTTAAAAAAAATCAACGCCAGACTTGTCATGGTAGAAAATGAAGAGGATTTTACCGAAGAGTTTTTAAACAAAGTGCAGGCGGAATATCTGCCGGAGCAGGTGTTTATCGAATACAATGGTACCTGGGGAATGGGAACACTGATGGATATGGAACTCCCGAAACACTGGGTGATCGTACAGCAGTTAGCGACTGTGGATGCGACAACGTTTGACATGTATCTTGCAAATATGCGTACCATGGTAATGGAACAGTTATTCCAGGCAGATGTCGTGATCTTTAACCGCTGTGATGACAGCACGGACAAAGGCAAATGCCGCCGTAATGTCAAGGCACAGAACCGCAAGGCACAGCTCGTCTTCGAGCGAGAGGACGGCAGCTTGGATGAACGTCCGGAGGAACTTCCGTTTGATCTTTCTGCGGATGTGATCGAGATCACCGATGCAGACTATGCAATCTGGTACATGGACTGTATGGATAATCCGAAAAAATATGAGGGCAAAAAAGTATCTTTCCTGGCATTGGTATACAATCCGGAAAAACTTAAAAAAGGAGTGTTTGTGCCGGGACGTTTTGCGATGACATGCTGCATCGAGGATGTGACATTTATCGGATTTAAGTGTAAATATGCGGATGAGGACAAGATCCCGCACAAATCCTGGATCAATATCACTGCGGAAGTGCATGTGGAATTTGCGAGAGAGTATAAGGGAAAAGGACCGGTACTTTATCCGGTATCCATCGAACCGGCAGAAAAACCGGAAGATGAGCTGGTATATTTCTCGTAAACCGGATATGTTCTACATGTGTAAGCTGGGGAGAATAATCGCTGCTGGTCACACTTGGAGATGTGAACAGTAACAAATAGATGCATAGGAAAAGGACAGAAGTTGGAATCCGAAGAATCCAGTTTCTGTCCTTTTAAAATTTTTAGTAATCAGATATTATTTTTTGTGTTCTTGTTTTTCTTTGAACCTATTCTTCCTTGATTCCATGTTCACGCATATACTCACCAATCTTTTTATCGGAACCTAAAATGTGGTTGATCAGCCATCCGGACAAAAAATTGATCAGGTCAATCAGATATTCCTGCTGATTGTCATCCATTTCGTCCAAATCTGTTAAATCAACCTCAACAAGACGTTCCACGAAGGCAGCATGTGCACGTTTCTGAGCACTGATTTCCGGATAATGGATGCGTTCCATGAGATTTTCTTCATCACGGAAATGAAATTCTGTATAGTCTTTTAATTCTGCAAGCAGGTGCATGATCTCATCATATTTGTCATGCAGAAGTTCTGCGTGAATCAGATCGTTGGTATCGTGAATGATCTCAAACAGCCGTCGGTGCTCAGTATCAATTAACTCAACGCCGGTTTTGTATTTTTCGCAAAATGCAAATGGATCTTCTTCATCAGAAGAAATAGAAGACATTTTTCCGATCATCGTATCACTGCTTAAGATATGCCGGTATAACCAGCGAGCCAGATAAGCCAGCAGGTCGTTTAGGGATTGCCTTGCTGCTTCCGGGGAAGAAGTATCCAGAGCAAAAGTGTTGATTTTTTTTGTAAATGCTTCATGTTCTTTTTTTTGGATCGGAAGCTCAGGATCATGAATATGCTCCATGTAAGCTTCCTCATGGGCGAAATGTGTTGCAGCGTAATTTTTCAATCCGGAAACCAGATTCTTGGAGATAACAGAGATATCTGAACTTTCTTTTGAAAGGTCAATCGCTTCATTTATCATCTGAAATAACCGACGATGCTCATTATCAATCTCGTCAATTCCAATTAAATAGTCGTCTGTAAATTTATACATTATAAAATCCTCCATTCCGTGGTAAATACCACTTTTCTTTTGAATAAAAATATGGATTTCCCAGCCCATAATTATATTTATGGAGTTATATGGGATAATACATCAACATTATAACATGAATCCGTGTGAGAAAAAAGTAAATAAAAAAGAAAATAAAAAATGTGTTGACAAAATCACTTTAATATATTAAAGTATACCCATAAAGAAAAACCGTTGAGAAAGAATAGTAAGCATTTTTTGATATTACAGAGAGCTGCAGGTGGTGGGATTGCAGTATGGATGGATTTGCTGAATGGACTTTTGAGGGCGGCCTGAACAGGATTTAGTAGGCGCCGCCGGGAACCGGACCCGTTACCCATCCGGCATGTATGGTTGTACATGAAGTGAGTGGACTTTTCAGTCAATATGAGTGGTACCGCGATAATAGATACTATTACCGTCTCAGGCAAGAACCTGAGGCGGTTTTTTAATGTAAAATTCATTTACATTGTAAACGAAAGTTTGCATGATGACGAATTCCACCTCTCGAAACGGCTTTTTCCAAATTTAAAATCTGGAGGGAACAAGTGCGAAAAATAGAATTTTTCGCACACAGGATTTGTGCTTATGCACAAACCTGTAATGCGCAGAGAACGGCGCAGAAAGGGGAAAGAAATGAAAAGAAAAATGATGGCAGCAGTATTAATGATGGCAATGACAGCAGGTGTGCTTGGTGGATGTGGAAACAGCACGGAAAATAATGCGAAAACAGACACAAATGCACAGAATAATGCAAATACCGCAGAAATAAAAGAGAATGCCAATGCGGATGTGACAGAGATCGCCAATGCAGATGGCACGGTATATAAAGTTGGTATCGTCCAGTATGTAGATGATGCTTCCTTAAACCAGATCGAGAAGGCGATCGAGGCAGAGCTTGATGCAAAAGGTGCAGAACTTGGTGTGACATTCGATTATGCAGATTATACCTATAATGGTCAGGCAGATTCCTCTACCTTAAATCAGATCGCAACGGATCTGGTTGCAGAAAAAGTGGATGTGATCATCCCGATCGCAACACCGGCAGCCATGATCATGCAGAATGCGACAGAGGACAATCAGATCCCGGTTGTATTCTCCGCAGTATCAGATCCGGTCAGCGCAGGACTTGTCGCAGATTTAAATGCACCTGGTGCAAATATCACAGGCACATCCGATGAACTTGACACCACGGCTGTTATGAAACTGATCACGGCAGCCAGCCCGGATGTAAAGAAAATCGGACTGTTATATGATAAGAGCCAGGATTCCTCAAAAGTGCCGGTTGCAGATGCAATCGCTTACTGTGAGGAAAACGGTATTGAATATATTGAAAAGACAGGAACCACAAATGCAGAGGTATCTGCAGCAGCAGATGCGCTTGTGGCAGAAGGGGTAGATGCAGTATTCACACCGACCGATAACACAATCATGACAGCCGAGCTTGCAATCTTTGAAAAGTTTGCAGATGCAAAGATCCCGCACTATACAGGAGCTGATTCTTTCGCGTTAAACGGAGCATTCTTAGGATATGGCGTCAATTATACAGAGCTTGGAACTGCAACGGCAGATATGGCAGCAGACATCCTTGTAAATGGTGCTGATCCTGCAGCAACAGCAGTCCGCACATTAGACAGTGGTATCGTGACTGTCAACACGGAGACAGCTGCAGCTGTTGGCATTGATGACAGTGTATTTAAAGATATGTGTGAGGAATTAAAAGAAGTTACAACCGCAGAAGAATTTGAATAAAAGCGGAATAGAAGAAAAACGGAACCGGAGGGGATTATGGGTTCGATCATTACACTTTCCATTGTACAGAGCGCATTAGAACTTGGATTTATCTATGCACTGGTTGCGCTTGCATTATTTGTATCATTTTCCATATTAGATATCGCGGATCTGTCAACAGACGGCTGCTTTACATTAGGCTGTGCAGTCTGTGCGACGGTGACGCTTGCCGGACATCCGGTGTTAGGACTGTTTGCGGCGGCGGCAGCAGGAGTTGTATCGGGATTCGTTACTGCATTTTTACAGACCAGAATGGGTATTCAGTCCATCTTAGCTGGAATCATCGTAAATACAGGATTATACACGATCAACATTGCGGTGATGGGTTTTGCATCCAATATCAATCTTTTTTCCTGTGACACGGTTTTTTCATGGGCGAAAGATCATATCGGGGGAACCTGGTATAAACTGATCGTTGCAGCTGTATTTGTTGTGATTGTCGGTGTGATACTGGCATGGTTTTTAAATACGAGACTGGGACTTTCCATCCGTGCGACCGGCGATAACCCGGATATGGTAAGGGCATCAAGTATCAATACCGGACTTATGATCACGATCGGACTTTGTGTGGCAAATGCCATGACCGGACTTTCCGGCGGACTGCTCGCACAGTATCAGAAATCCTGTGATATCAATCTTGGAACCGGAATGGTAACGATCGCACTTGCGAGTCTGATCATCGGGGAGTCGATCATCGGAAAAGGCGGTGTGTTAAAGCGTGTGATCGGCGTGGTATTAGGAAGCTGCCTGTATCGCTTTATCGTAGCGATTGCTTTAAGATTAAATGTTCCGGCAGAATGTTTAAAACTGGTATCATCACTTATCGTTGCATTTGCGATCGCACTGCCTTATCTGAAAAAGCAGGCAGCGTTTATGAAACAGCGCCGCCTTGCAAAGGCAGAAAACCAGTTATATATGGAACAGATCCAGAAACAGAACCAGAAGAAGGAGGAAGCGTGATGTTAATTATGAAAAATGTCAGCAAGACCTTCAATCCGGGAACTGTCAATGAAAAATGCGCATTAAAAAATCTGAATCTGGAATTGAAGGATGGCGACTTTGCAACAATTATCGGAAGCAATGGAGCAGGTAAATCTACATTATTTAATGCAATCACCGGAGCATTTTTTATCGACCGGGGACTTATTGTGTTAGATGGGGAGGATATCACTTACCAGAAAGAACATGTGCGGAGCAAGGTGATTGGTCATTTGTTTCAGGATCCTTTAAAGGGAACCGCGCCGCATATGACGATCGAGGAAAATATGGCACTTGCCTATCTTCGCGCCAAAACCTCAAAAAATGCATATTTCAGCCGTATCAATGCGGCGGATAAAGCAAAATTCAGGGAGCACCTTGCACTGCTTGATATGGGATTAGAGGATCGTATGAAGCAGCCGGTAGGACTCCTTTCCGGAGGACAGCGCCAGGCACTGACGCTTCTTATGGCGACGATGGTCACACCAAAGATCCTGCTGTTAGATGAGCATACGGCGGCATTGGATCCGGCAACCGCAAAAAAAGTGCTCGACCTGACCAGACAGATCGTTGCAGAGAGAAAGATCACCTGCCTTATGGTAACCCACAATATGCACCAGGCATTAGAACTTGGAAACCGTACCCTGATGATGGATTCCGGAAATATCATCTTAGATGTGAGCGGAGAAAAACGTGCGGGCATGACGGTGGAGGATCTGTTAGAGCAGTTTGCGGTCTGTGCCGGAAAGCGTTTGGACAATGACAGGATCCTGTTTTCGCAGGCGGAATGATGGTTAGTAAACGACAGGATCCTGTTTTCACAGGCAGAATAAGGGAAAAATAGGATTTTTTGCAGGATCTGGCAGTAATAATTTGAGAAAAAACAGAACTAATTGAGAAAAAATAGAGGAAAGCCGTTGAAATTTAACGTGTTTTCCTTTATTATGTTAAAGTATGAAAATAAATACTTTGACGGGCATGTTGATGTATATAAAAATGTTAGGAGGAGACCATGTATCCAATCGTAAGAAGAGAAAAACTGGCAGATAAGATTTATCTTATGGATGTCAAAGCACCTCGTGTGGCACAGTACTGTGAGCCGGGGCAGTTTGTAATTGTAAAGATTGATGAGGAGGGCGAGCGTATTCCGCTTACCATTTGTGATTATGACAGGGAAGCAGGTACGATCACGATCGTATTCCAGACTGTCGGAGCATCTACAGAGCGTATGGCATATTTACAGGAAGGAGATGCATTCCAGGATTTTGTAGGCCCGCTTGGATGTGCATCTGACCTGATTGACGAAGATATTGAAGAATTAAAGAAAAAGAAGATCCTTTTCGTTGCCGGAGGTGTTGGTACAGCACCGGTATATCCGCAGGTAAAATGGCTGCATGAGCACGGTGTGGACTGTGATGTGATCATGGGATCTAAGACAAAAGATCTGTTGATCTTAGTAGACCAGATGAAAGAAGTTGCGACAAATCTCTATGTGACGACCGATGATGGTTCTTATGGATTCCACGGTATGGGAACTAATCAGTTACAGGAACTCTGGGATGCAGGAAAACGCTATGATCACTGTGTAGCGATCGGACCGATGATCATGATGAAATTCGTATGTAAGCTGACAAAAGAGCTTGGAATCCCGACCGTTGTTTCCATGAACCCGATCATGGTAGACGGAACCGGAATGTGCGGTGCATGTCGTCTGATAGTAGGCGGGGAAGTAAAATTTGCCTGCGTGGACGGACCGGAGTTTGACGGGCATCAGGTTGATTTTGACCAGGCGATGAAACGTCAGGCACAGTACAAGACAGAAGAGGGAAGAGCGATGTTAAAGCTGCAGGAAGGTGATACACATCACGGCGGCTGTGGCAACTGTCAGTAGGGTTGAGCGTTTGAAAAGGAGATAGAGAGAATGGACGTATTAAATAGAGTACCGGTTCGCGAGCAGGAACCACAGGTTCGTGCGGCTAACTTTGAAGAGGTATGTTTAGGATATAACGAGGAAGAGGCAAAAGCTGAGGCAGCACGCTGCTTAAACTGTAAAAATGCGCAGTGTATGAAGGGCTGTCCGGTATCTATCAATATCCCGGCATTTATCGCACAGGTAAAGGAAGGAAACTTTGAGGAGGCATATCACATTATCAGTCAGTCTTCCGCACTTCCGGCAGTCTGCGGACGTGTCTGCCCACAGGAAAGCCAGTGTGAAGGAAAATGTATCCGCGGAATCAAGGGTGAACCGGTTGCAATCGGTAAATTAGAGCGTTTTGTTGCCGACTGGGCAAGAGAAAATGGTATTAAACCGAAAAAAGCAGAGAAATTAAACGGACATAAGGTTGCAGTCATCGGTTCCGGCCCTGCAGGTTTAACCTGTGCCGGAGATCTGGCAAAACTTGGCTATGATGTGACAATCTTTGAGGCACTTCATGAGGCAGGCGGTGTACTGATTTACGGTATCCCGGAGTTCCGTCTTCCGAAACAGAAGGTTGTTGCTGCTGAGGTGGAAAATGTAAAAGCACTCGGTGTTAAGATCGAGACAAACGTTGTTATCGGAAAATCTGTTACAATCGATGAATTAATGGAAAACGAGGGATTTGAGGCCGTATTTATCGGTTCCGGTGCCGGACTTCCAAGATTTATGGGTATTCCTGGCGAGCAGGCAATGGGTGTATTTTCTGCAAATGAGTTCCTGACCAGAAACAACCTGATGAAGGCATTTAAAGATGAGTATGATACACCGATCAAAGCAGGCAAGAAAGTTATCGTTGTCGGCGGCGGTAACGTTGCTATGGACGCTGCTCGTTCTGCAATGAGACTTGGCGCTGAGCACGTTTATATCGTATACAGACGTTCAATGGACGAGCTTCCTGCAAGAAAGGAAGAGGTTCATCACGCTCAGGAAGAGGGCATCGAGTTCCTCGTTCTTAACAACCCTGTTAAGATAGTTGGCGACGAGAACGGTCATGTAAACGGCATGGAGTGCATCAAAATGGAGCTGGGCGAGCCTGACGCAAGCGGCAGAAGACGTCCTATCCCTATCGAGGGTTCAAACTTCGTTCTTGACGTTGATACAGCTATCATGTCTATCGGTACATCACCTAACCCACTTATCAGAAGTACAACTCCTGGTCTTGAAACAAATGACCACGGCTGCCTTATCGTTGACGAGAACGAGTCAACAACTAAGGAAGGCGTTTACGCAGGCGGTGACGCTGTTACAGGCGCTGCTACTGTTATCCTCGCTATGGGCGCAGGCAAAAAGGCTGCTGCCGCTATCGACGAGTATATCAAGAACAAGAAATAATTTCTTGTAAATGAAAATTATTTGTTAAAAGGCTTGAAGTTTGTGCAAATATCTGATATACTAATATAGTATTATTAGATTTGGAGGTCTTTTGATGAATTTGTCAGCAATTATTTCAGTTTTGGCAGCTGAGCAGAGTTCACCTGCATCACTTGCCATGACTTTTATCCCACTGGTACTCATAATCGTGTTCTTCTATTTCTTTATTATCCGTCCGCAGAAAAAGCAGGATAAGAAAGACGCTGAGATGAGAGATAACCTTGAGATAGGTGACGAGGTCGTTACAAACGGCGGAATCGTTGGTATCGTGTTCTCTATCAAGGACGACACTGTTGTTATCGAAACAGGCGGAGACAGAAGCAAGATCCGTGTTAAAAAGTGGGCTATCGCTAAGAACGAAACAATTCATGACGGTGACGTAAAGTAAATATCGCTTTTAAGGGACGGGTAGTTTTATCCGTCCCTTTTTGTGTTCTTATTGTCCGTGGATGTGAATATAATTTTCCTAGGGAATTTTGTATGCGGGGGTGCGGATATGAAAAACAACAGACTTTTTGGGGGCAGAAAGCTTTCTGTGCTGTCATCTACAGCAATTTCTGCCTGCGTGGGGTGCGGTGCGATATTTGTTGCTGTGCTTGCTTTTGCGTATGTTATTACTAAGATAGATGCCACCGATCTTATGCTGTCGGTGATGTCAACAGCGGCACTTGGTATCGGAGCGTATGCAGGGGGATATGTCTGCGGAAAAAGGCAACGTAGAAACGGTCTGCTGTCAGGTGTGCTGTGCGGAGTGTTCATTTTTCTTATCATTGTCATTCTCAGTGCACTGTTTTCTAAGGCAGCCGAAAGCTTTTCCGTGCCTGCAAAGCTTGTGCTTACCCTTGTGTGTGCAGGCGTAGGCGGAGTTGTAGGTGTAAATTCTAAAAGCAGCCGTTTTTGATAAGGATAAATATTTATACTGCATTAACCATTCGTTCATAAAACATGGTGGGATATGTGGTATAATTAGTGTAAATCAATTATTGGAGGTAAAATCCTATGAAACATATCAAGACGATCAATAAGGCTAATCTCAAGAAGACTGCTGCTAAGGGTGGCTGCGGCAAGTGTCAGGCATCATGTCAGTCAGCTTGCAAGACCTCCTGCACAGTTGCTAACCAGAAGTGCGAGAGAGAAGCTTAATATTCCGATCTTTCTGAGGCGTGCGAGCGTACACACGCCTTGCTAAAGGGACATTTTTATGTCCCTTTATTTTTGTATAAATTTGTATATGAATATAAATGCGAAAGGTGATTTTTAAATGATACACAAGTTTAAGCTTGGCGGCTTTAATGCACTGCTTGACGTGAACAGTGGCGGAGTACATATTATAGACGATCTGACATATGATTTGTTAGACAATGTTGAGCCGCCTTTTGAGGAGAAATGTCCTGAGGACGTTGTAAGAAAGCTGTCAAAGATGTATGACAGCAAGGATATCGAGGATTGCTATGAGGAGATAGTTTCTCTTTATAATGACAAGATATTGTTCAGCGAGGACGATTACGAGAAGTATGCCCTGTCTGCTGTGGCTTCGCCTATCAAGGCAATGTGTCTGCATATCGCTCACGACTGTAACCTGAGATGTAAATACTGCTTTGCGTCAACAGGTGATTTCGGTCAGGGCAGAATGCTCATGGACTATGAAACAGGCAAGCGTGCTATAGATTTTCTTATAGAGCGTTCAGGAGACAGAAAATTTCTTGAGGTGGACTTCTTCGGCGGTGAGCCGTCACTGAATTTCGGTACGGTAGAAAAGCTTGTTGAGTATGCACGTTCACAGGAGGAGCCTCACAATAAAAAGTTCAGATTTACTGTTACCACAAACGGTGTACACCTCACTGACGAGATGATAGACTTCATCAACAAGGAAATGTACAACGTTGTTCTGTCTATCGACGGAAGAAAAGAAGTCAATGACAGAATGAGAGTGCGTGTTGACGGTTCAGGAAGCTATGACAGGATTATCCCTAACTTCAAGAAGCTTGTTGAGAAGCGTCCTAAGAACAAGGATTGGTATGTAAGAGGCACTTACACAAAGTATAATCTTGACTTCTCAAATGATGTAATGCACCTTTATGATCTGGGATTCGATCAGATATCTGTTGAGCCTGTTATGGCAGACCCTAGCGAGCCTTATGCTATAACTGAGGCTGACCTGCCGAGGATTTTCAAGGAGTATGAGATACTTTCCGAGAAGATACAGAAGATAAGGGACGAGGGCAAGTTCATAAACTTCTTCCATTTTATGATAGACCTCGATCAGGGCCCTTGTGCGATAAAGAGACTTAGGGGCTGTGGAAGCGGAAACGAGTATGTTTCTGTTACTCCTGACGGCGATATTTACCCATGTCATCAGTTCGTTGGTATCACCGAGTTCAAAATGGGCAATCTTTACGAGGGCACATTCAACGAGGAAATGAAAGATATGTTTGCTCACGCACACGTTTACAATAAGCCTGAGTGCAAAAAGTGCTGGGCAAAGTTCTATTGCAGTGGCGGTTGCAATGCAAACAACTACATTTACGCAGGTGATATCCACAATGCGCATAAGCTGTCATGTCAGATACAGAAGAAGCGTCTTGAATGTGCTATCATGATGAAGGCTGTTAAAATGCTCGACAGCGCAGAATGAATATAAATATTTTGTAAATTTCACGCATGGTAACTTTTATGTACATATATAAACTTAATATGTACAAAAACGTTTGAAGTTTAACAAAAAAATTTATTGAATAATCGGTTTAAAAAGCACGGAATAACAAATGACGTTATTCCGTGCTTTCTGCTGTTATTACATAGTATGATCATGTCGAAAAATAGCAAAATGTGTCTGACATATTAATAAGTATTAAGATAAATATAATGTATACTAAGCTGGTAGCTTATTGACAAAGCGGGTCGAATTTAGTATAAGATTGACATAAACAAAAGGTGCTTGGCGGTCATGTTACCGCAAATCGGCTATAACGAGCGCCCTCTGTATCGGACAGGATAAACCGACAAATTATTATGAAAAGGACGAAGAGATATGAAAACTAATGAAAAGAAGAATACTTCTGCTAAGAAGAAACTTATACCTGCAGTTGCAATGCTCACAACTTCCGCTGTAATGCTTTCTACTGCTACTTACGCTTGGTTTACGCTCAGCAAGACTGCTGAAGTTACAGGACTTAACCTTGCCGCTACAGCAGGTGGCTCACTTGAAATTTCACTCGGACAGGTTGATAATGGTGTTTTGAGTTCATCTGATTTGACTCCTACAGCTGACAACATTTCTTGGGTAAGCACAGTTGATATTGGTCAGTGTTATGAAAAAGTTGGAAAATTGAAGCCAGCTTCAACAGTTGACGGTAATAGCTTGTTCTACGCTGAGGATAGTGGTATATACGCTGGTGGTAGAGCTGTTATGGCTGATACTAAGGTTAAAGCCGCAACTGATGAAGCAACTTTGACAGCGAGAACTACAACCGCAAATACAGCTCTTGCAACAGATGAAGCTTCTGGTGCTGACGGATATTATGTTGACGTTCCAATGTGGATAAGGTCAACAAAACAGACTAAACAGGACGTTCAGTGTCGTGTTACAATTAAGAATAAGGATAGTGAGAATAATACTGAAAATGATTTGCAAAAAGCAGTTAGAGTTGCTGTTTTGCCGTTGAAAACTGCAACTGAGGCAAATGATAGTACAACAGTTACAAATACTTTATCTGTTACAAAAGCTAGTGCAGTTGCTGGCTATGCAGATACAAAGTACACTCTTCTTGGCGATAAAGCGAGTGTATTTGGTCTTAATTGGGACAACTACACGGATAATAAGGGTATAAAGACAACAGAGGGTGCTAATTATGGTGCTAAACTTGATACCATTACTTTTACCAAGGGTACAGCACAAAAAGCCGTTCCAACTAGCAGAGATAGCTTGGACAATCTTACTACTGTATTTGAACTTGCTGGTGCAGGAAACAACGAGTATTCAGTTGAGGGCTTTGTTGTAAGAGTATGGATTGAGGGCGAAAGCAAATTCTGTAATGATGCAACTGCAAATCAGGATTGGACAATTCAGCTCGATTTCCAGGCAAAGGATAACGCAGGCAACTAATCAATAAACAATAAAACAAAAAAGACGCCGAAGAAATTCGGCGTTTTTTGGTAAATGGGTATAAAAAATAATTTTCCATATTTGGGGAAATCTCCCGATTTTTCTTTGTTTTTTGTCGAAAATATGCTATAATAATACATTGGAGCAGAAAGAAAGTGGCTTTGCTTTGGGCGAAAATTCTACAGTTGACGGCGTTCGTGCCGTGGAGCTTTTCTATAGACCTATAAAAAATACCGACAGCGGCAGGGTCACTTTTTTGCAGTTGCAAACAAGGCTCAATTCTCCTGTTATGGGAACGCTAATGCCTGCGGATTATCTCCCTGTGGCTCAGCTTTCCGACCGATGTGTTAGCATTTTCAAGCTTGCTTTCGTTCAGCTTTTGCAGGCTTTGGGTAAGTTTCACGAAAGGGAAGTGGACGTTGACTGGGCAAGCGTGTTCGTGCCTGCAAGATTTTTAAGGCAGACGGAAGCTCCGAGAGTTGTGGCAGATTATTGCGATAAGTTTGGCGTGAAGTATGAGCGTGTCTGCTTTGAGTTGTCGCCTGATGTGCTTGATGAAGCTGACAGTACAGCGGCAGATAACGTGGCTCTTATGAGAAGACAGGGCTTTCATTTTCTGCTCACAGGCTTCGGCACTGAGGGCTTTAAAATGCTTAAGACCGCTGAGTTCAAGGTAGATAATATCATGCTTGACGGCTCAGTGGCTCAGGTTCTTGGTAAGAGCGACAGGTATGATACCTGCGTGAACTCTCTGCTGAATTTCGTTTTTGACCTTAATGCTGAGGTCATAGCTGACGGAATTACTGATGATAAGCAGGTGAAACAGCTCAGCGGTATGCAGTGCCTTTACTATTCGGGAGAAAATGCAGGAAAATATATTGCGGAAAGATACGTTCGCAATAGAAATGAGTAATAAACGGGTGATACGGTTTTGGACGGTAAAAATATAGATAAAAATACAAGAGTAGTCGATACCCTTGCACTTCGCAGGACCGCCAAGGAAGCTAAACGCTATGTGGTATTGATGAGATTGCTTAAAATACTTGCCATTATACTTATCGCTATCGTGGCGGCGGCTTATGCGGTGTCTTATTTTTACGACAAGTATGGTAGCTTTACAGTTAAGATAAGTAAGTATGATATGATAAATCAGGGGCTTACTCTTTCGGAAACTCCTGACTATACCACGAGCAATTCAAGGCTCAATGCGGATATCCTCTATGATATGACAAATATCAGTGGCGAAGATCTACCTGATAATATCGACAAGATAAACGGCAGCCATAATGGCGAGGGGTATATAGCTTATACTTTCTATCTCATAAATTCCGGTAAAGATACACTTAGCTATGACAGCGAAATGACTATCGAGAACGTCACGAACGGTGTTGATGAAGCTATCAGAGTGGAGCTTTTCGTGAATGGCGAGAAAACTGTTTATGGTAAAACAAAGTCTGACGGCAGTGGTAAGGAAAGCGATTGCGACAAGGAGTTCGCCTCCTCTACTGAGGTCATGAAGGACCGACGTGAAAAGCTTGGTCCTGGTGAGAAAGACAAGTATACAGTGGTCATATGGCTTGAGGGAAATGACCCTGATTGTGTTGACAAAATAATCGGTGGCACAATGAAGCTTGGTATGAATTTCAAGATCGTTGAAACAACTTAAAAAATTAGAAGGGAGGAAGCCTCGGGGTTCCGAGGTTTTGAATTATGAAAAAAGCTTTGAAGATCGTTTTTAATGTTATCGCATGGGTGGTGCTTATCTTTGCACTGCTTATAACAATTCTCGTGTTCTCGTCTGATAAGAATAATGGTACGGCAAGTCTGCTGGGATATATCCCACTCACAGTTGAATCTGACTCAATGAAGCCAACTTTCAAAAAAGGCGACCTTATTATCTCAAAGGAAATAGACGATATCAATTCTCTGAAAAAGGGCGACGTTATCACTTTCTGGACTCTTATAGAGGGCAAAAAGGTGAAGAATACCCACCGTATCGCAGAGGTACTCAATGATAACGGCTCTGTAGGCTTTATTACACGAGGCGACGCTAATAACGCAGATGATACATACACTGTTTATGCAGGTGATATAATCGGTCAGTGGGAAGGTGCAAAAATAGGCGGTTTCGGCAAGGTAATGGATTTTCTCAGAACAAAAACGGGATTTTTCATTTGCATACTTTTGCCGATAGCACTGTTTTTCCTCTTTGAGCTTTATAAGCTTATCGCAACCATAATCGAGATAAAGCGTCCTGCTATCACAGAGAGCGATGAGGAAGAAATAAAAAGACGTGCAGTTGAGGAATATCTTGCACAGCAGAAGAAAGAGGAAGAGGAAAATGCACAGCAGGAGAAAAATGACAAATAACTGCTGCTTGGGTGATACATTATGAATGGATTTCTGAAATGGTTTTTTGTTTTCATGTCGTCAATGCTTGCAGGCTTTGGACAGATCTTCAAGGGTCTGTGGAACGGCATAAAACAGATCTTTAATATAAAAAACTACATAAGGATATTCAAGACCTACTCGGCAGACTTTGGTGCGCTGGGCTGGATACTTTCTGTGCTTGCAATTATCATTGTTGTGGCTATCTTTGTGCTTATTATTTTTATGATAGTGCTTGCTGTGAGAAAGTACATAAGATTCAGACACTCTATCGTCAGCAACGAGGATCTTATCGAAGAGATATCTGACCTGCAGCGTCAGGTGGTCAAAATGACCAAAGAAAAAGATGAGATCATGGCAATGAAGGTGGCTCAGCTTGGGGTCTATGACAACACCGCTCTTGCAGAGGGTGAAACAAAGCTTGCAGAGGGCGAGCAGCTGCCTGCACAGGGCGAAGTTCAAACCACTGTGGACGGCGTTGTTCAGACTGCCGACTGCCGTTTTTCAAAGCTTATCGAGGTGGACAATTACTACAAGACATACGAGCCGCCTGCTTACAATAATGACATCACCCTTAGCGGTATCTGCGAAGCATACAGAAACTTTGCCTGCTCAAGAATGCACCTTTATTATGACATAAAAACTATCCGACTTTTCATTGCAGGCATGGCTTCAACAAAGCTCATTGTCCTGCAAGGTATCTCTGGTACAGGTAAAACATCATTGCCATATTCATTCGGTAAGTTCTTGCAGAAAGATACCACTATTGCTTCTGTTCAGCCGTCATGGCGTGACAGAACTGAGCTTTTCGGCTACTTCAACGAGTTCACGAAGAACTTTAATGAAACAGAAGTCCTCAAAAGAATTTATTCTTCTGAATACAATGACGATGTAAACTTCATACTTCTCGACGAGATGAACATTGCGAGAGTAGAGTATTACTTTGCAGAAATGCTCTCGATTCTTGAAATGCCTGATCCTGCCGAGTGGGAGCTTGATCTTGTTCCTAACGTGTGGAGTACCGACCCTGTTCGCCTTGATAAGGGCAAGCTGCGTATTCCGCAGAATATTTGGTATATCGGTACTGCCAACAACGACGATTCCACGTTCACTATCTCAGATAAGGTATACGACCGTGCGCAGCCTATCAATCTTGACGCAAAGGGAGTTGCCTTTGACGCACCTGACACGCCGCCTATGAATTTAAGCTTTGAACATCTTGATACACTCTTCAAGGAAGCTTTTCAAATGTATCCTGTTTCTCAGGACAGTCTGAAAAAGATCCAGCAGCTTGACCTGTGGGTAATTGAAAAGCTGAGAGTGGCTTTCGGTAACCGTATACTTAAACAGATGAACTTGTTTGTTCCTGTATACGTTGCCTGCGGTGGAGAGGAGCTTGACGGCATTGACTATGTGCTTGCCACAAAGATATTCAGAAAATTTGAGTCCTTGAACCTTGCAATGCTCAGGGACGAGCTGAAAGAGCTTTGCACCTATATGCAGAAGCTTTTTGGCAGAAACACTATGAAAGAATCTATAGCATATCTTGAAAGATTGCAAAAACTGTACTAAAATTTGTACTCATAAACTTTGAGAGGAGGGACGGGCATGAGCGAATACAACGAACAGCGTGCAGCTTTTGACAAAGCTGTAAAGACGTTTGACGGCAATAACAGCTTTGCGGCAGCCCGTGCCTTGCTTCTTTCGGGCGAAAAAACTGTATCTTTTAATCGTAAGATGATCGAGAAGAATATAGATTCGTCCTGGCTCACAGAGATAGAAAAAGCTTTGCCACATCTTGATACGGTAATAAGAAATCCAAGAAACACCATTAAAGAAGTGGAAGAGATAGTGCCTATCGCTATGTCAAGGAAGATAACGGTAGAGTCCATAAAACATCTGGGACAGCACACCGATCTTATTCAGGATATCGACAAAAAGACCGGAAAGATAACTCCGTCAAAGATACTGAACATTCATAAAGAGGAAACTCTCGATACATATGAAAATAGATTTGTAAATACCCTTATTGACAGGCTCTACATTTTCATAAATATCAGATACAATAAGCTTGTCCAGACCGCAGAGGCGCAGGAGGCTTATTCTTTTAATTACGATACCGTGGCTGACAGCGGCGACGGCAGAAAAGTCAACATAAGTTTTAAGATAGAAACTGTTGACAGTCTTGTCGGCGGCAGCAAGGATACTAACGTTTGGACAAGGCTTGAAAAGGTAAAAAAGGCTATCGAGGGCTACAAAGGCTCAGTGCTTTGTACCACTCTTGGCAACGCTTTTATCAGACCGCCTGTTATGAGAACAAACGCTATCACCAAAAATGTGGACCTTATGGCGTGTCTTACCCTTTGGCAGTTTATTGAAAGCTACGATAAGGCAGGCTACGAGGTCAACGTTTCCGATACTGCACAAAGACCTGATGATTCTTATATCGAGGATATATATGGTCTGACCGCAATGAACTATATGCTTTTCCGTTCCTATACTCATGGGGCAGACAAGTCGGAGGAGCTTAAAACCATACAGAGCAAGACCCTTGCACCAAAGGTTGTCAGGCGTTTTGATAAGCAGACGTCTGATAAATACGATGTTATAGTGGGCGAGGGCAACCAAAGTAGTGCAAGTAATACAGTTATGGGTATGACTGCCGAAGAGACAGGAAACCTTACGGCAGAGCTTGACCGTATAGTTGAGATAGAAAAGCAGTTTCTTAAAGACGAGGAAGACCGTAAGAGGGCTGAGGAGCTTGCGGCTGCCGAAGCTGAAAGAAAGCGTGCAGAGCAGGAAAAACTTGAGCGTCAGCGGCGTGAGGAAGAAGAGCGCATAAGGCTGGAGCATGAGGAAGAAGAACGCAGGCGTTTGGAGCTTATCAAAAAACAGCAGGCGGAGCAGGCTGCAAGAGAAAAGGCGGAGCGTGAGGAACGTGAACGCCGTGAAAAAGAGGAAGAGATCAAGCAGATCGCAAGACGCAAAAGGCAAATGGAAGAGCGTCAGCGACGTGAAGAGGAGCAGCGTGTCCGTGAGGAAAGAGCCAGAATCCGAGAGGAGAAAAAGCTCGTCCGCAGCAGCCTTGGATCTGCTATGGATCAGCAGATCAGCACGAATGAAGAGGCCGTGTCTTCAAGCTTTGTGTCAGAGTATGAGTCCCCTGAGATCGCTGCAAAAAAGGCGAAAGAAGCACAACAGCAGCGTGAGCAGGAACGTCGTGAGCGTGAACGTGCTGAGCGTCTTAAAGCTGAACGTGAAAGCTTTGAAAATAAAAATATCAATGAGATATTTAAAGAATATTCCAAAAATCCATATTACATGGCAAAACGTGGCATAACATATGTTCTGGCTCACGCATTTGGGATCATACCTGTTGTGACGGATAATCCGGACTATATCAGAATGCTCAAAGTCAAGAAGGAAAAAGAACTGGCTGAGGCAGAGAGAAAACGTGCAGAGCGTGAAATTGAGATCATCTATGAAAAATATGCTCCGTATCTGAAATATGATGTAAAGAGGCGTATCAAAAACAGGCAGTTTAAAAAGAGAAAACGTCTTGAGCGAAAGAACAGACCGCCAAGACCATATATTCCGCCACAGCGCACCGCTGAGGAGCAAAAGGCTATCGACATTGAGATGAAGAGGCTTTATAAGGAGTATCATGTTTCAGCAGTTGGCAGAATGGCAAGGCATTTGAAAGAGAAATATAGGAAACAATAACACGGAGGGAGAGTCGTTATCATCGGCAAGGCGTTGAGGATAGTAAAAATAGCTTTGACAATACTTGGCTCTGCTGTGTTTGCGGCACTGCTGAGTGTGACGGTGTACATAATGGTCTGTGGCTGTATCGGCAAAACAGCAAGCATTTTTGGTTACAGCGTACTGAAGGTCGTGAGTGGAAGTATGGAGCCGTCTATACATGAGGGTGACTATATTTACATCAAAAGGACGGATACTGACAGCTTAAAGGCAGGGGATATCATTTCGTTCTACTCTCAAGATGATAGTATTAAAGGCGAGATAAATACTCACAGGATATCTGAGGTTTTGAGCGACGGCACTTTTGTTACTAAAGGCGATGCTAACAAAATAGAGGATAGCGTGACAGTGCAAAAAGCCAGCATTATTGGAAAATACTATGGAAAGCTCAGATTTTTCAAGTGGCTTGGGTCATTTGCATCAACAAAGAAGCTCCTCTTACTGTTTGTGATAATCCCAACAGTTTGCATGGCGGTGTATGAGGTAAAAACTATCGCCAAGATAAAAATATATTCAAACCGTGAGGAAGCCTTGAAAGCGGCTGAGGAAGAAAAGGAAAAGCTTATGCGTGAGGCTGTTGAAAAGGAAGTTCAGCGGCTGAAAATGCAGGAAAACGAGAAAAAGGAGGCGAACAGCTTTGAATCAGGAAAAGATAATGAAGGCTAAAATGATAACGGCTATCGTTATTTGTATTGCGGCACTTGCAGGGCTGTTCGTTTTTATCGGGCTTTATATGGATAAGTCCGAGGAAGTCAGAAAGACTTACATCGCTAAGTATATGGAAAATCTTTCTGCTGTCTCTGAGGAGATAGACACTTATCTTGAAAGCGGTAAGGATCTTCCAACGAGATACAACATGATACTTTCGGATATGGGTGCGGCAAGGTCGCTGGTGTTTCTTATCGACGATTACACTGATGAGCAGAAGGCTATAAATGAGCTTCATTATTGCTTTGTGAAGTATCCCGAACAAATGCAGGGCAAGCTTGAGGACGTAAAAAAAGCACTTGACCATATCACCGAAAATCTTGACAAAGGCTATAGGGAAGTCAACGAGATAGTTGATTCGGTTGATAAAATGGGAAATTAATGCAAGGAGGACAATAACGTGAGCAGTAAAGGGCAGCTTAAAAGAGAAATAAAGAAATGCAGACTTACTATCGAGGAAATAGAGCGTAAGAGATCACGTTCACAATCAGCACTGGTTCAGGCAATTCTTTTGCAGGAAGAGCCTAACGAAATGGACGTTGAGTGGTTCAACAAATACACAGGCGAGATAACCGCTTGCAGAAACCACATGATAGAATTGCAGAAAGAGCTTGACTCGATGAAATAATGGAGGTCGCCAAAGTGGCTGAGCATAAAGTGATAGAGAAAGCAGACAGCGAGGAAGAAAAGAAGAAACGCAAACTGCTTATTATAAAAATAATACCAGTTGCAGTGCTGGCATTTATACTTATTGCGGTCAGTCTGGCTTGGTTTACCATTGATAAAGCCCTTGATCTTGATTCATTTGGAATGAAAAGCGTAGATTCGCCATTTGAACTGAAAACAGTAGGCAGTGCCAATGTGCTTAAAGCTGAGATACTTGACAGCAATGACTACTCTAAGGTGTCTGATGGGAGCAACATCACTTCTGACGAGAACAATAAGATCTACTGGCTTCTTGATGAAGAAAGCGGTATGACGAATGGTATTAATCCTGGTAGTCATGGAAAGCTTACTTTTTATGTTGTCCCAAACCAGTCGGGAGAAATGGAGATACAGTTCAAGTTGAGTATCACGGGGTATGCAGAGAATAAAAACGAAGACGCTGTTTCTTATGAAAAGGTTACTGAAGAAGAAGTAACTAGATTTATGAATGGACATATCATGTTTTTTTGAGAAATATGATGAGAACAATCACACATATTCCGATTTTCTTCATGATGAAACATTCACAAGGACGCTTAAAGATTGTAAAGTAGACGTTCCGCAGGAAGTGAACGTATATTGGGTATGGCCGAACACGCTTGGTCAGATACTAATGAAAAGCACAGATGAAAATCTGACAGAGAAAAATGTGCTGTTTGATGATGACAGTAAAGAACGTTTGAATTTTGCGGAATATATGAAGGGTAATTTAAGCTTGTTCTTGTCAGGTGATGCCGATAAAGAACAAAATAAAAAGGTTATTGAGAATATACTTAATGGTGATAAATACAGCACAGCACAGTTATCATCACTAAGCTCCATGTATAATGACGCTGACGAAAAGATAGGTACAAAGGTGCAATATATCCTTGTTGAACTAAACGTATAGATAAGAATATTAACTTTGCACGGAGGCAGTTGAAAGTGAAAGCTAATAGAAATCAGAAAATTAATAGAATATGCCACAAGCTTTACAGCAAGTATCGCAAGAATGTTATTTCTTTAGTTACCGCTGCCGTATTGCTTGTCACGAGTATGCCGCTTGCAGACATTTCAGGTGTTGTGTCTAAAATGGTATCAACTGTCACCAATGCTATTACGGCTATGGCGGCAGATACATATACTGACATTTCTAATGATATCAAAAATGGCGTTTATACCATACAGAATGCAGAAGATTTTAAAAAGCTTCTTAATGCAGACCCTTCTGTTTATCAGAATATCACTGTATTGTTTTCAAACAACCAATCTCAGTTTAAGGCTTCTGATTTTACAGGAATAGAAAAAGGACTTGGCAATGAAAAGTATCCTTTCAAGGGAACAGTCAAAGCAAATGAGGGTTCAGCTATTAATCTTCCTATTAATTTTGCTCTGTTTGAATATCTTAGTGACAGTGCAAATTTAGATACTATTATTTTTGCTAGACCGGAAGAAAAAAATTCAGCTTTGCTTGCTGAGAATGTTATACACGGCGATGTGGCTTCAGCTAATAAGTGGAAAATAAAAGCTGATCCTGTAGATGATTCAGGTGCTACAATTTATAAATCCTTCACGTCTGTTATAGGAAATATGAAAAATGGAGCAAATGTCGATCTGGATATCACTCTAAGTAATGATGTCCAGGTGGAAGTATCAGGCGGGGATAATGCAGGCCTTGCTTGCGGCACTATGGACGAAAACGCAAGTCTTGCCGTAAGCTTGTCAAGTAGTTCACTTGACGTTTCCGGTAAATCGAACGCAGGTGTATTTGTCGGGAAAATGAGTACTGGTGCAACACTGAACGTTGACAAGTGTGATGTCTTGACAGGCGTAAATGTATCCGCAAACAACGCAGGCGGACTTGTGGGCAGTGCAGAGAATGCAGAAATAAATGTCGGCGAAGGTGTCACCCTTACCATGACCGGAAGCGTTACAGGCTCTGTAACTGCGGGCGGTCTTTTCGGCTCTTATACATATAGTAAAGCCGACAGTAAAGAATTTGATATTTCAAAATTCAGTGGTATGAAAATGGCACTTGCTTGTTCATCAGGAGATACCGCTGACAGTGCGGCTGTTGGTTCTGTTTTCGGACTGCTGACAAATAGTACAGATAGTGCAAAAATTAGTATCACGGGCACCGCTAATGATACTATTACTTCAAACTTCAATGTCACTGTCAGGGCAGGCTTTTATGGTGGTATTGTCGGAAGATATTCTGCCAATGCTCTTAGCTCTGAACTAGCACTAAGTGATATCACTGTAAATGTGACTGGCTCATGCAATGCCCTTGATTTTGGCGGCCTTATTGGTAAGATAGGTGATAACAGCAAGGCTTATGTAAGCGTCAAGAATACCACTATAAGTATTAATAATCCCACATCCTCACAAAATAATTATGGCGGACTTGTGGGTTATGCTGATCAGGCTTTTATTGATGTTGGCGGCAAAGTCACAATTACTGCAAATAATGTTTCTGCAAACCAGAGCGTAGGTGGCATTGTTGGCAAATTTAATAAAAATGGCGTTGTAAGGCTTGGCGGTGAAACAAACCTTTCAGGCTTTTATCCTAAAGACCCTAACAAAAACGGATGTCAGATAGTAGGAAATAGAGGCAATGCTTTGATCTATAGCTTAAAAGGCTGGTCATTTACAAGGACATCTTCAAAAGTCATAGACGATATGGATTGGGGCGGAGTGCTTCGACTTAATGATTCCGATCTGCTTGAGAGTGCTGGCGGTGTTCTGTCTTTTGATGGATCAGGGCATACTGTTACAATAAATGGATTTCCTAATAAAAATATAACCATAAGCAATAGGGCAGATTTTGCCCGTGCGGCTTTGATAATGCAGCATGATAGCAATGATTTTGTTAAGTATAGCGGTGCTAGCAGGGCAGATATGCTTGCGGCAAATATCAGCCTTAGTGCAGATGTTGATATAAGCGACACAGGTCTAACCGGCTTTATGCGTGATAATGGTGAGGATACATTCACAGGCACTCTGAATGGCACTAGTCATACAATTACTATGAGCGTAGGCAAAGACGCTAAGATAGTTTTCCATACTCATAATGGACTTTTTGCAAATACAAGCGGTGCAAAAATAAGCGATTTAACGCTTGTTTCAAACTTTAATATTGTCGGTGATAATGTTTCTGGCGGTGATGCTTGTTATATTGGTTCTGTGTCTGCATACAACAGCGGAGCTTTGACTATTGACAAAGTGACCGCTGTTGTGACAGCATCTCCAAGTGGAGATTTTACAAACTTTGTTGGCGGTCTTGTGGGGTGTGTTACTGATGTTGCTAGTGCAACAAACGACATTTCATTCAATAACTGTACTCTTAATGTCACCCTTAAATATAACAGTACAAAAGCAAATGACTGCACTGTTTTGGGCGGAGTTATTGGAATTGTTGATGGAGCAAAAACTGAAATTACAAAAAAAATCGTTTTTGATGAAGTAACGGTCAAAGGCTCAATTGAGGATAAACATACAGGCTCTAATGCAAGAGTAGGCGGACTTATTGCTGAAGTTAAAGCAGTTGATGACAAAGGATTGAAAACGAATACAACGATTTGTAATAAAATAGATATAAAAAAAGTAGACATCAATGGTTTGACAATTACAACCAATGTAAATAAAACAGGAAGCACAAGTGGTGGCTTTTTGGGACATAACTGGTATAGGGTCAAGGTTACGCTTTCTGATTTGAAAATATCGAATTCTAAATTAAATGTTAGTAGTTATGAGCTTGGAGGTCTCGTTCTTTCAACAACAGGGTATTGGAATGTTAAAACTATCCATTTCGCAAATGATGTTAAAATTTCTAATAGCCGTTGCTTTAGATTTGGTATGCTTTCAGGAACACTATTTGGAAGAAGCTATGATTCATATGGTTTTGATTATATGAATGCAATTAATTATAATAAAGCTATTTGTGGTTCAGATGCAACATATTTTGAACTGACTGGAATAGGTGATAAAGGCTATGTTATAGATGACAGTACAGAACTCAGTTTGAGCAAATGTGAATATTTTGATGAAATAACTAGATCAAGTATTTATGGTGATGCTGCAAACCCTGTATCAGGTCAGAACGCCATAATTTCTATTCCTGCTGTTACAGATAGCGGAGAGCGATTACTCTATACGGACGGAAAGAATTGCAATACTTATCAGAATCAGACTAAAAAAGACAAAAGCAACGCCACTGATTGGAAATCAAATCCAAGTGCAAGGTATTATTATAATCTTGATGTATACAGGACAAATTATGTTAATGAAACAGGCGGAGCTAAAGCTACTGTATGGAGTGCAAGAGTTTTTGCGGCGTCAAACATAAAAAAATATATTTGTGATAAAGACCCTGGTTTCCCAAAAGATGAAACAATAGATTTGCGTAGATATTCTTATTATCCGGTTGATACGAATAACCTAACTATTAGTTCAAGTTCAACTATTATTTTTGACAATAAAGGCTTTAATATGTCTGAAAAAGTGTCAAATAATAACCATCCTCGTCATACGAATGGTAATGATAGTGTTAATCCTAGTAAAAACGATGATTCTCGTACACAACATTACATGATGCAATCTGGACTTTTCAGAAATGAAAATGGAGCTGTTACCATAAGTGGTAAACTGACCTTTAAGGGAAATATCGGTAAGGTGAATGGTGGTTCAGGTGCATTGGTTTGTGGCTCGGTTGCTGACGACACCAATACTACAAAAAAATCTGTCAAAATTACCGGCAGTATCGTTCTTGATGATCTGTATGTGAATGATACTTCTTTAAGTTTAAATGGTGAAAATTCTTATGCCCCTTTGCTTATAAATAAGATAGGCAACATGACAGAGATCACTATACAGAATGTGTCACAGAAAAAACACAGTATGACTGCTGAGCAATATTACAAAGGCGGTCAGAATTATGCTGCAACAAGCCTTATAGGCAATGTAGGAAGCGAAAAGGGGCAAAATATATCTCTGACTTTCTCAAATATCAAGCTTGACGCAAGTGATGTAAATTCAATTTTCAAAAATGCTACTTTGCTTGAAAGCTTTCAGCATTCTGACGGTGCAGGCTCTTCTGCAATATACAACTATAAATGGGACGACGATTGGGGTACAGACTCAGCTGGCAATATTAAGCATAATGTAACCTACGGAAAAGAAGTGTCTGACACCATAAAGAATCGTGTAGATGATGTGAGCAGGCAGAATAAGTATCATGGCGATTGGAGTAGAGATGACAGGTATACTTCCCCTGTCAAAAATAACGCAACAGAGGAATATAGCTTTACAAGTTACAAGCCATATGTTGCTAAATCGTATGATGCCGCCCAAAACTATGATGAAATAGACGTAAACCTTGAGCGACCATATCTTGACAAGGGTTGCGGAACATACTCTGATCCATATATTCTTGACGCTTCTACACTTGCAGAGGTCGCACGAGTTATCAGTACAGCCGCACCTACAAATGGCTGGGAAGTAAACTATAATGCAAATGTTTCTGCCGATAAATCGACTGTTAATGCTAATAGTGCTTTTTGCAAAGGCACTAATCATAAAACTTATACTTATGATGGAACAGGCAATTTCGTAAGCGGAACGGAAAAAGTTTCAAAAGATAACATGATCAAATATCTTTGCGAGGCTTATTACAAGATAAATGATGATATAGTTCTCGGCAGTTCTTTTGCAGGTCTTGGCGGAACATCAAACAGTTACGTTTTCAGGGGCGTTATTGTTGGACAGAAGAAATCCGACGGAACATATCCAACTATCACCAATAATTCTGCAAGCCCGCTCATCAGGTTCAGCAGCGGAAGTGTTGTAAAAGATATCAATATAGAATATACCAAAGAAGTAACGCTTTCAAAAAACAATAATAATAAATTAAACTATAGTACCGGAAAGACGGAGTATTATGGCGGTGTTATGGGCGTTGTGTTCGGTGGAGATAATATCATTGATAATGTCAAGGTAACAAATCCTAATATAATATTTGCAAATAACGATAACAGCAAACAACATCTCATTACTGCAGGCGGATATGTTGGTGCCATAGTTTACGGCGGCGTTATTTTCAGAAATATGAACAACGTTGCCAAAGATAGTGCGCTTACAACCAACAATACTGAGGCAGTGGGTGAAGACGTATATACCAATCTTTTTATCAATCCATATATAGGCAGAGTTGTAAACGGCTTTGCTATCGAAGAGGGAACAACGTTTGGTAAGTCAACTAACCTTAACAATGGCAGGAAAAATTATCTCATCACGCAGTTTAAGAGTGAGCTAAGTGATGATGAGAAATTAAATGTTATTGCCGGCACGACCAATACTATTGAAGTACCTAATGCACAAGCGTTGTTTATGCTGTCTATCATATCACAGTCCGGTATGGGATATACAGACCGTAATAAAAATACTTGCGGCTATGGTCATTATACTTTTACTCGAAATGCAGACTATTCAAAGGTCGGTGCAGCTACATTGACTTCTGATGATAAAGATTACAAAACTGCGATCTCAGATTATCAAAGACTTGAAAATGCTACGGCTACAAGCAGGGAATTTGAAAAGAAAAATTCTGTAATGCTAAAAAAATATACAAAGCCAAGTGAACAAGGTCTTTATGAAGCAAAGTGGGCACACGAATTAAATAAGAACTTTACTGTTAAACTCACAGGAAATAAAACCTATGACCTCACCGGAACCGGTTTTCGTGGTATAAATCAGTTGTTTGATGCAAAGGATAGTAACCTTGGCGACATTAAATGTGATTATACTTTGTCTTTGACAGCTATCCAGGGAAATAATCAGACTATAAAGCTCGATACAGATATAAAAGCCTATGCTGTGAAAATAACAGATAACAAGGGCGGTAGCGCTAACACTGTTGAGTTTGAAAATGTGGATAACTATAAGTATCGTACCGCATTCGACAAAGTGAAAGGAGTTGGGCTGATAAACTGTTCAACGTATGCTCTAACTGTAGATAGTCTTAATCTTTCCGGCAAGATCAGCGTTAAGACGTATAACAACGACGGAAAATCGTATGTTAATGAAGACCTTTCTACAGGTGGTATTGTTGGCGGAGTACAGGGTCAATGCAAGTTTAGCGGAATAACCTTGAATGATCTTGAGGTATCTGGCGCATATACTGTGGGAGGACTTATAGGAAAGTCAACAAATAATATCAATATAAGTGGCGTTAAGTCTGAAAACAGCGGCATATATGTGTATGGCGGATTTGAAACAGGCGGTCTTGTGGGAAATTCTCAGAAAGGCAGCGAATGTAATGTTAAGGATTCCAAGATAACAATTAATAAAGTTGAATTTGCTAATCTTGATAAAGGCACAGGTACTTGGTTTGGCGTAGGCGGGATCGTAGGCTCTGCAAATATCAAAACGACAATAAGCAATGTCCGGCTTACACCTTATAATAAAGACAGCTTTATCGGCTCAAAAAAAGACAATAAACCCCTTGCTACCCAGACAATGAACGAGGGCGGTCTTATAGGATTGTCTAACGAAGTATGCACAATAGAAAACACAAGCGTCAGCGTCGATGTTTATGGAAGTAATGCCGGCGGATTCGTTGGAATAAACAAAAAACAGTTGTCTGTCAATGAGAACTGTTATTATGGCGGAACGTCTGACACATCAGCTTGCGGTGTCTATGGTTATGCAAGCTCAGGCGGAATGGTCGGCAAACAGAATGCGGCTGTGACCATATCAAAGTCTGCTGTAAAAAATGCAGCGATAGGTATACCAACTGCTAAAAATGGTGATGCAGGTATCGGAGGTTATGTTGGCATAAAAGCTAATGGTGATCTGAAGATAACTGATTGTGAAGTCAATAATGTTACGCTGTCAGCAGAAGATAAGTCCAATGGTGCAGGTGCAGGCGGTGTGATCGGTCATAATGACGGCGGCAGCACTTATGCTTATGATATTCTCATAAATAAATTAAGTTATAACAAAGCCAATGAAAATGTGTCTGTTTCTAACTTGATAGGTTGGAACATGGATAAAAATCTATCATCTAAATTTATTGGAGTATCGGTAAATAACACGAATTGTTTACCTGATATACAGTATTATGCTTCACAGATACCTACCAACTTTATCGCAGTTCATGCTGACTATAACGGCGATCAGAATAATACCCAAAATATCGGTGAGGGAAGCGGCACGCACGTTGATAGCTATTCACCTTATGTCAACATAAATCCAAGCAAAACCATTGGAGATAAAATTTTCACAGGCGATCTTGTTGGCGGAAATATGCAGACTATCATTAGTGACGCTGCTTCTTATACGAATGGCACAAAGACAAAATCCTATGGCATAAACAGTACCATAAAGACATATGCAGAGAATCTGGGTAATTCAAAGCTTACAACATTCAAGCAGGCCTCTGAGCTTGATGTTCAGGAGCTGAACGATCTTCCAGTTTTGCTTATAGATGATAACTCATCGTTAAATATCACACAAATGCTCGCAAAGTATATCTCAGCTCTGACAAATTGTGATGTTTGCGACAGCAGTTCAAATAAGCTGAAAACAACAGACCTTATGAATGTCAGCACGGCAACTTATGTGTATGATAACGATGTTTTGAAAAAATCAGACAAAACAACTCTTACATTTAACAGCAAGACAGGATATTTCAAGGTCACAGACGGTCAGTACGATAACGACGGCACAAACAGATTTACTGTCATTACTCTTGATTATATCGACCCAACGGGAAGCGGTAAAACTGCTCTTAGACTTCATATTCCTGTTTTTGTAAGAAAGGTGCTTGATTTCAGCTTCCAATCTTACGTTATCTCAGGCACAGACTATAACCATTCTCACTATACGGATAAAACAAAGCTTGCTTTTGAGAGCTTTGACGCACCTGTTACTACTTATTTTAAGTATTCCTATTACAAATCCGCTAACGAATGGGAAAAAATGCTCAATAATGGTGATAGTCTGCTTTGGAGCTTTGATAAAAAGCTTTACCTTATTGGTGATAATGCCACTGACAGTGGTGTGCTTACCGATGATACAAAGCTAACTCTTGTTGATGCAAATAACAATGACAAGACTTATCATTCTACCGCAAGTGATGCTAAGTTTAATAAAACAACCGGTGAGCTTGACTTGACAAATATAAGTGGCTTTAAACCGGTCACAATGAATGATGTTCTGTTAAGGTATGCGTCGGTAACAGCCGCAGAATCATCTGACGGAACACTTGTTGAGGCAGCTGATGAAGCTGCAGCTACCGTGAAAACAAGCGACGGCAAGTATTATAGACCTGCCGGCGAGGGTGAAACAGGCACTTATAAGATAATTGTTACAGCGAACAGTGATACACCGAAAAATGATAATGACGAAATGATAATAAGCGAGAACTATTATCTCACTATCAATATTCCGGAAAAGGGAAGCTCAAAAAAAGTCATCAAGAACTTTGTGAATTATTATAGCGGTAATAAGTCAAGAAAGCTCAATGGCAATATTCCTACAAACCTTGTCCAAGTGACAAATAATGACACTGGCGCATATGTTATTGCAAACTTTTTTACACAGCTAGTAAGTGTGACGGCTCATGATCCGGAGGAGATAACAGCGTCAAATAATTTTGTCCGTGCGACAATGACTTCAAAGATAAGCATTGATAAGAGTCTTAGAGATACATTTAATGGCTATAAGAGTGACGATTTCAATATGTATCAGGCGTTTAAATTCTCTATGAAGAACTTTGATGAAAACGACGCGGCAGCTAATGCAAGGATCATTGCAGGAACTTCGGTGAATGTTGATTACAGCATTTTAGACAGTTCAGACACAGAGTTATCAAACGCAAAAATAAGCAAGACTGAGACACTTTCAGAAGCTAAAGACAGCTATATGCTGATGTATCCCGATTCGGTCTACGATTATATCAATAGTGACACAAATGGCTCTATAACTGTCAAGGCTGATATCAGCTTAACTTACGGTACTGCGGGGATCATAGATCAGTTTCCTGAGCGCAAGGACGGGGATACAAAAACCGGTATAGGAGTAAATGCGGCGTCTTATGTTGCATATAGCCAGAACAATATCGAGAACAGCTCTATCTCTAAAAGTGGAGATATGCCTGCCAGACACTACTATAGAAAGGCAATGACGGTGGCACAGCTAAACTATAACGTTGCAGAGTCAACGGTTCTTGAGTCGAAGGATTCACCATTTTCACAGCTTGGTATCAATGCCAAAGATATGACTACAGAAGAAATGGCAATAACAGCAAATGCTATCTATGATCTGTCTGCTTTGAGTCGGTCAACAAGGGACAGTGGCAAAAAAATACAGTATACAATGAGGTTGTATGTTAAGGACAATAGTGGCGATTATAAGCAGACAAACGATATTAGCAAATATCTCAGCAGCTTTACTTTGGAAAACGCCACATCAAGCAGCGGTCTGAATGGCAAGGAGTGCGTTTTTACCACTGACTATAATGGCGAAGAACAAAACACAGCCGTTACGAAATTCGTTGTAAAAACAGGCGACGCCTTTGAGGCGGCTGGTCTTACCTATGCAAACTATAGAGTTGAGCTTACCGCAGTATTGCTTAATGACAACAACTCAGTTGTTAATGGAACTACCTCAAGCGACTATGTTGTTTACACAAACGCAAAAATAGAAACAGGCTTTATAAATTCATAATAAGCAGGCATTTTCAGGAGAAAAATATGACAAAAAGCATTTTTGGAAAATTCAGAAAATCAGAAAAAAAGAAGAAGCTCCAGCTGGTCATAGCAGTATCTCTCTCGGCGGTACTGCTTGTGGCACTGCCTGTTTATGCGTGGTTTACTCACGATCGTTCTATTGCTCTTACAACAAAAATAAATGCCCCTACTCAGCTTTATATCACCGCAGGCAATAAAGAATCTGTGGCAAATCTTGAAATGGCAGATATTGACGTTGAGGACGGCAGTTATAAAGACTTTGTTTTCGGAATAGGCGGGGCAGACGTGCAACAATATCAAATACAGCTTGCACATACAACGAATATCCCTTTTGAGTATGAGATATACCGTGCGAAAAGCGTCAGTGAAGCTGATAAAAATAATGATACTGTAGTTTATGTATCTGACGAAGAGAATAAAACGTTTTATTACAAAATAGACGGCAGTAAGATCTCGGGACATTATCTCAATCAGCAAGGCTCGGAGATCATTGCTGACAGCACGCTTCATGAAAAGTCTTATGACAGTTACGGCAATGTTCAGAAAAATGCCGAAGCACTTTATTGGCAATCGGACGCACTGACGGTAATTGACAATAAAGACCCGTTTTGCGATTATTTTATAATAAGAGTAAAATGGAATGAAAACGTCCAAAACAATAAAGAAACTGATATGGTCTACCTTACAGTTCAAAGAAAGTAATATATCACCAGACAGAAAGGAGGGCGGCTACTATGAAAGACCAATTTATAAAAAAGCTTAAAAGATCGTGGCTTGCAATATGGATAGCTTTTGTGGCAGCCGCACTCAGCACTGTTGGTGTTTTGGCGGCTTATACCAGCGTTTCAAGTGTAAAGCGAGTTGTGTCCACACAAAAGGGAGCAGGTATGCTGTTTTCATCTAATTATCTTACAACAGATGAAAATGATCTTCCAAGGACGATAACATTTAGCAGTATGGAAACCTCGCCTTGTGTGACAGTCAATGTATGCAACTATCCACAAACAATGATAAAGCACAATGATAAGGATATCACATACACCATTACAGTTGAGCTTGTGGACAGCGACGGAAATGCCGTTACCGGAGAAGAAGCTGCAAAATACTCAGTTGAATATAATGGTGAAAAAAAGACTTTTGGAAGCAATTCAAAAATAGAGTTTTCACTTTTGAAACTTATGGCTGACGATTTCAACAAGCATGAATTTGTGCTGACTTTTGATAAGTCACAGCTCACAAATTCTGACATATACATGAGAGTGACAGCCACTCCTACAAATCAGGCAGAGTTGAAACCGCTCTCCGCAAAGCTTGGCGTTATCTATATAAATGATAACACATCAGCAACATGGACAGGCACATTCATCGACAATGCTACCTCGCCTAAAGATCTTGACGGCTTCAACTACCGCCTGTCAGGCAGTGGCGAGGGTACTGTCATCCTGACTTGGGATACGAACTATGTTGATATCAGCCCATGGTTTAAGAATACTTATGATCTGACTATTTCAAAGGACAGTTCTGGCAGAGCCACTGCCACTTTAAAAGTCAATTCTGCTGAAAAAAATCAATATGACATTCAGTTCTATCGAACGAACGGCATTAACAGTGCAGAGCAGTGGTCTGACGGTAATCATACCGATATTATGGTGACTGGTACGGGATTTGTTTCAATGAGTTTCACTCAAAGCACAGCGACAGAAAATTAGAATATGTACAAAAAAACGGACTGCATTTTGTTTGCAGTCCGTGTATTTTTTCTGTAGGGGCGAACAGTGTTCGCCCGTTTTTTTATATCCGTATAATGTCCAAGTACGAAAACTTAGAGTGCAGACTTCAAAGCCTCAGCAAGCTGAGCAGGACATGATGTGCCACGTCCGTTGCAGTCGATACCCTCAAGTCTGTCAATAACGTCTTGAACCTTCATGCCCTCAACAAGCTTTGATACACCCTGTGTGTTGCCGTTACAGCCGCCTGTGAAATGCACTTTCTTTACGATACCGTCCTCAACTTCGATATCAATTTTTCTTGAACATACTCCCTTTGGAGTGTAGCTTATCGTTGCCATTTGAAAAACCTCCTAAATTCTTGCTACGCCTGTTTCTCTTGCAGCCTTTGCCACAGCCTCAGCCACGGCGACCGGTACTGACCTGTCAAAAGAGTTAGGCAGAATAAATTCCGCATTGAGCTTGTCCTCAGGCACACAGCCTGCGATAGCCTTTGCGGCAGCCATTTTCATTTCCTCGTTGATGTCAGAAGCCCTTACCGCAAGCGCACCCTTGAAAATTCCAGGGAAAGCGATAACGTTGTTTATCTGGTTAGGGAAGTCTGAACGTCCTGTGCCAACGATAAACGCACCTGCCGCCTTTGCTTCGTCGGGCATTATCTCAGGAGTCGGGTTAGCCATTGCGAAAAGTATAGGCTTATCGTTCATGGATTTAACCATTTCAGCGGTCACAAGCTTTGGCTTGGAAACACCTACGAAAGCGTCTGCACCCTTGAGTGCGTCGGCAAGAGAGCCGTGGAGCTTGTTCTTGTTTGTGACCTTAGCCATTTCAGCGTGAGCCTCGTTAAGATAATCATCGCCCTCGCAGATTATGCCCTCACGGTCTACCATGATAAGGTTGCCGATACCAAGAGAAAGCAAAAGCTTTCCTATAGCACAGCCGGCTGCACCTGCGCCGTTTATAACAAGTGTAATATCCTCTATTTTCTTGTTAGCTACCTTGCAGGCGTTCATAAGTGCCGCACCGACAACGATAGCAGTTCCGTGCTGATCGTCATGGAAAACGGGGATATCAACTTTCTCTTTGAGTTTTGCTTCTATCTCAAAACACCTTGGAGCGGCGATATCTTCAAGATTTATACCACCGAAGCTGTCTGATATCATGGCGATGGTGTTTACTATTTCGTCAACGTCATTGGACTTTATGCAAAGTGGAAAAGCGTCAACGTCTGCGAACTCCTTGAAAAGTGCACATTTTCCCTCCATAACAGGCATACCTGCCAGACCGCCAATATTGCCAAGACCAAGCACAGCAGAGCCGTCTGTGATAACAGCCACAAGATTTGCACGTCTTGTAAGCTCATATGAAAGGTCAGGATCTTTCTGTATCTCAAGGCAAGGCTGAGCAACGCCAGGTGTGTAAGCCAGCGTCAGGTCTTTTGCATTGTTTACCTTTGCTCTTGAGCAGACCTCTATCTTGCCTTTCCATTCTCTGTGTTTCTGTAGGGATTCTTCCATTACGTTCATTTTATACAGTCCTCTCTATTTTACGCATTAAAGGAACATTACCGCATGATAATGTCCCTTTATTATACCATATTATTTCTCTGTTTTCACAGCTGCTTTGTTAGCTTTTTGTGAATTTATATGAATGAGCTTGAACAGCTTATCAAGATTTTCCTTGTCAGTGGTCATGCTTCCGATATGTGTCATAGTCTCATTATACAGACCGTGGAAGTCAGAGCCACCAGTCACTATCAGGTCATGTTCCTTTGCGATATCCACAAGCTTCTGCTGTTGAGTTGGAGTAGCAGAGTAATGATAAGCTTCAATTCCGTCAAGCTTGCCTGCCTCAATAAGTTCAAGAAGCAGCTCGGTGTTGTTGAACATAACAGGGTGAGCCATAACAGCAATGCCCTTTGCGGAATGGATAAGATCAAGCACAAAGTTTACGTCAGGATATTCACGGGTAACAAGACATTCGCCGTTTGGATATGCAAAAAGCTTGTCGTTCACAGAGCCGTAAAGCTCTGTTGCATAGCCGTAATTTACCAATGCTCTCATGATATGCTGTTTAAAAATGCTCTTTGAGCTTTTTGTGTAGTGCAGTACAGCATCGGCAGGGATAGGATATCTTGCCATTACCTTTTCTATCATTTCTTTTGCACAGTCTTTTCTTATCTGGCATGACTTCAGGCAAAGACCCTCGAGCCTGTCAGGTTTCTGCGGTGCATAGCAAAGAATGTGTACTTTTGAATTGCGCTTCTTGTCCCATGCTGAAAGCTCTACCGCAGGAATGACCTTGACCCCATAACGTTCGCCAAGTATTTGCGCTCTGTTTGATGATGAAAGAGTGTCATGGTCTGTTATCGCAAGAAAGTCAAGTCCCATTCTCTTTGCCTGAACAATGACCTCTTCTATACCAAGCGAGCCGTCAGACAGTGTTGTGTGACAATGCAGATCTCCTGTCATACCTTTGTTCCTCCAAATCTATAAAATATATCTGTCATTTTCTGTATATATAGTACAGCCGTTAAATTTGACTAAATAATTATAACATATTTTATATACATTTGCAAGCACTTTTGAACAATTTACACAAAATTTGCACGAAAATTATATTATTTTGTCGTATATGACAAATCTACAGTGTCGAAATAGTGCGATTTAACGAAATATCAGAGCTTATATCCGAAGAATTTTTCGCAAAACCATACGTCTTTAACCTGAAAGCTCTTGCCGTTCAGATATTCAAGTATACCTGCGTCAGTGGTGAATTTAAACGTGAGCTTGTACGAATAAAGTGCCTGCGTTTTCACATTGTATGCACGGTTGACTTTATTTATTCCGTATTTGCCGTCACCGAGAAGTGGATAGCCAATGTGTGCAAGGTGCGCCCTTATCTGATGCGTCCTGCCTGTGACAAGGTCAACTTCAAGAAGTGCAAGATCATCAGCCTTGTTTTCCGCAAGCACACGATAAGAGGTTATCATGGTGCGGCTGCCCTGAAACTTTTTGTCAGACACCTTGACAGTTTTTGTGGTTTCATCTTTCTGATGATAAGCCGTGAGCCGTGCAGACTTTTCCTTTGGTATGCCAACGGTCACGCAAAGATAAAGCTTTTCAAGCTCTCTGTCTTTGACTTTCTGATTGAGCACACGCAAACTTTCAGCATTTTTCGCACATATGACGATGCCCCCTGTGTTGCGGTCGATCCTGTTGCAAAGGGCAGGAGCAAAAGACAGCTCCTCCTCAGGACGATATTCGCCCTTTTCATAAAGATAGTGCTGTATCCTGTTTATAAGTGTGTCCGCCGAGCCGCTTTCGTCCTCATGTACCACAAGTCCGCACTTTTTGTCGCAAAGGATAATATTCTCGTCCTCGTAAATAATATTCAAAGACGTTGGCGCACTGAGAAAAGCAGGTCTGTCAGCAACTTCGCCCTCGAAAAATTCGTCATTGATGTAAAGCTGCATAACGTCACCGCTAGCAAGCCGTGTGGATATCTCACAGCGTTTGCCGTTGACCTTGATACGCTTTAGGCGCAGATATTTGTACAGCAGATTTTTAGGCAGCTTCGGCACAGCCTTTGTGAGAAACTTGTCAACACGCTGACCTGCGTCATTCTGATTTATTATAAATTCTCTCATGCTATACCTCAGAGCTTCACACGAGCGGAGAATCCTCCGTCAATAAGCTCGTCAAGACCGGTGCTGTCAGCACCGCTTTCACGGAGAAGCAGAAGAATTTCTGACATATCGCAGGCTTTGCCTTTACGGCGAGATATCTCCTCTTCACATTTGATAGCATATTGTAAAGGCTTTTTGTCAGCAGGGAAGTTCACATCTGAGCCTTGAGCGATGAGCCATTTGATGAAATCAACACTTCGCTTGTCAGGCTTGAGAACGCCGTCCTGCTCAACAAAGTCAGCACTTTCGATAGCAGTGAGCAGGAAAGTAAGCCCGTTGCTGTCAGTGTCGTTGTAGTCCACATCATCAGAGATGAATAAGAATTTAAGCTCTTCCAGTTCACGCTTTGAGAGAGTGTAGTTGTATTCGTCATATGATCTGTTCATGTTACGTCCTCCTGAAATTATTACTATAGTGATATTATAACCTAAAGTGTGGGAGAATGCAAGAGGGGAGCGGTATTAAGTGAGGAGTGAGGAATGAGGAATGGGCAAAGCTGAACAGAGATGTGGACAAGCATCGAGCGTAGCGATTTTGTGGCATGACAAACTCTCCCGAATAATCTGTAGGGGCGAACACCGTTCGCCCGTGCTCAGGATTTGCTGTAAATTCAGAATTGTAGGGGTGCGGTGGGATAATTTTGTTTCTATATCAAAATGTTGTTACCGTGGGTTTGTTTCTTCGACGGGCGAACGGTGTTCGCCCCTACACATACATCGAGCTGATACCGCAGGTTGAGTAACAATACCAGTCCGAAAAATCGTACATATACGCAAATTCAAAAAATATTGATAAAAAAGCCTTTACAATTAAAAATAATTGTAATATAATGATTAAAACAACTGTTCGATTGAGGAGGCATTTATGGATAAGTTTCAGCTTGTTTCAGATTATAAGCTTTCAGGCGACCAGCCTGAGGCTGTGGACGCTTTAGTAAAGGGTATCGAAAGCGGCATGAGAGAGCAGACCCTTATGGGCGTTACAGGTTCCGGCAAGACCTTTACTATGGCAAACGTTATTGCTAGGATAAACCGTCCAACGCTCGTGCTTGCCCATAATAAGATACTTGCCGCTCAGCTTTGCTCTGAGTTCAAGGAGTTTTTTCCGAACAATGCCGTGGAATATTTCGTGTCCTACTATGACTATTATCAGCCTGAAGCCTATGTGCCTAGCAAGGACGTTTATATCGAAAAGGACAGCTCCGTTAATGACGAGATAGACAAGCTCAGACATTCCGCTACCTCCGCTATCGCTGAACGCCGTGACGTTATTATCGTTGCCAGCGTTTCTTGTATCTACTCCCTTGGTGACCCTGAGGAGTATAAGTCCATGGTGGTGTCTATACGTCGTGGTATGGAGAAATCCCGTGACAGACTTATCGCTGACCTTGTGGGTATCCAGTATGAGCGTAACGATATAAATTTCGTGAGAAACAAGTTTCGTGTCAGGGGAGATGTGGTGGAGATATTCCCTGCAAATTCTACAGACACAGCTATCAGAGTGGAGTTCTTCGGCGATGAGATAGACCGTATCACTGAAATAAACGTAGTGACTGGCGAGGTGCTTTGCTCACTTGCCCATGCCGCTATTTTCCCTGCTTCCCATTATATTGTCAGCCGTGATAAAATGCACGACGCTATCGAGGAGATAAAGCAGGAGCTTGACGAGCGTATCAAGTATTTCAAAGACAACGATATGCTTATCGAAGCTCAGCGTATCGCCCAGCGCACCAACTACGATATTGAGATGTTGGAGGAGATAGGTTTTTGCAGCGGTATCGAGAACTATTCCCGTGTGCTTGCAAGACGTCCCGCCGGCTCTACGCCGTTCACTCTCCTTGACTTTCTGCCTGAGGATTTTGTGCTTTTCGTGGACGAGTCACACGTTTCTCTGCCGCAGGTAAGAGGTATGTATGCAGGCGACAGGGCAAGAAAACAGACCCTTGTTGACTATGGCTTTCGCCTACCGTCAGCAATGGACAACAGACCGCTGACCTTTGATGAGTTCTATTCTCATATCAATCAGGCGGTTTTCGTGTCCGCTACCCCTGGACCTATCGAGCAGGAAAAGTCACAGCAGATAGTGGAGCAGGTCATAAGACCGACAGGTCTGCTTGACCCTGAGATAATCGTAAAGCCGACTGAGGGTCAGATAGAGGATTTGCTCAGCGAGATAAATATGCGTACCGCTAAAAATCAGCGTGTGCTTGTTACTACTCTTACAAAGAAAATGGCTGAGGATCTCACAAATTATCTCAAGAGCTTTGACGTAAAGGTGAGATATATGCACCACGATATCGACACTATCGAGCGTATGGAGATAATCCGTGACCTGCGTCTGGGCGAGTTTGACGTGCTTGTTGGTATCAACCTTCTGCGTGAGGGCCTTGACCTGCCTGAGGTAACTCTTGTGGCTATACTTGATGCCGATAAAGAGGGCTTCCTGCGTTCTGAAAGCGCACTTATACAGACCATAGGCAGAGCCGCTCGAAACGCCGAGGGCAAGGTAATAATGTATGCCGACACCGTGACACGTTCAATGGAAAAGGCTATCACCGAAACGGAGCGCCGACGTGCAATACAGATGAAGTTCAACAAAGAACACGGCATAGTTCCGAAAACTATCGTCAAGGATATAAGAGATGTAATAGAGATATCCACCAAGGAAGAGGTGGAATACGAAGCAAGGCAGAAAACAAAGCTTTCAAAGCAGGAAACTGCAAAGCTTATAGAAAAGCTCACAAAGGAAATGAAAGAGGCGGCAAAGCTGCTTGAATTTGAGCACGCCGCATTCTTGCGTGATAAAATTGCGGAGTTAAAGGGTGAGAAGAAATAAAAAGCCTTGCGAAACATAAAACGGATATATATCCACAAAACGTGTGTAGCCCGCCTGCATACCAATATGTGATTTTTCAATACCAAAAGGAGAGTAAAGAATACCAATGCCAATTAACGAGATAGTTATAAAAGGTGCAAGAGAGCATAATCTCAAAAATGTTGATGTTACCATACCGAGAGATAAGCTTGTTGTTATGACAGGTCTTTCGGGTTCGGGTAAATCTTCTCTTGCATTCGATACCATATACGCTGACGGACAAAGACGTTATGTTGAGTCGCTGTCATCTTATGCGAGAATGTTTTTGGGTCAAATGGATAAGCCTGATGTTGACAGCATAGAGGGACTTTCACCTGCTATATCCATAGATCAAAAGACTACCTCCAAAAATCCACGTTCAACTGTTGGAACAGTCACCGAGATATACGACTATCTCAGATTGCTTTACGCCCGTATAGGCGTGCCACATTGTCCTGTCTGCGGAAGAGAGATACGTCAGCAGACTGTTGACCAGATAGTGGATAAGATAATGGAGCTTGAAGAGGGTACAAAGATTCAGCTTTTAGCTCCTATCATCAGAGGACGCAAGGGCGAGCATACAAAAGAGCTTGACCGTGCCAGAAAGTCGGGCTATGTGAGAGTGCGTATAGACGGCATAACCTATGACCTTTCGGAAGAAATAAAGATAGAGAAAAACAAGAAGCATACGATCGAGATAGTGGTGGACAGACTTGTTATCAAAGAGGGCATAAAGTCCCGTCTTACCGACAGTATCGAAACTGTTTCTTCGCTTACAGGGGGACTTGTAGGGGTTGACGTTATCGGCGGAGAGGAAATGCTTTTTTCTCAGAATTACGCCTGCCCTGAGCATGGTGTTTCTATCGACGAGTTGACACCGAGAATGTTCTCATTCAACAATCCTTTCGGTGCTTGCGAGAAGTGTACTGGTCTTGGGGTGTTCAAGAAGATAGACCCTGAGCTTATTATCCCTAATAAAGACCTTTCCATAAGGCAGGGTGCGATAAAAGCCAGCGGCTGGAACAGCCTTGAAGAAGGCTCTATCGCAATGATGTATTTCAATGCAATTTCTGAGACCTATGGCATTTCCCTTGACGAGCCTGTGAAAAATCTCGACAAAGACGCTATAGACGTTTTTCTGTACGGCACGCAGGGTCAGAAGCTTCACCTAAAGCGTGGCAACAAGTTCTATAAGGCTGACTATCAGGCTGAATTTGAGGGCGTTATACCAAACCTTGAAAGACGTTACAAGGAATCCAACAGCGATTGGGCAAAGGCTGATATAGAAGCGTATATGAGCGATGAAAAGTGTCCTGCCTGCCATGGTGAAAGGCTGAAAAAAGAAAGTCTGAGCGTTACAGTTGGCGGGATAAATATCGCAGAGCTTTGTCATAAGTCGGTGGCAAAGGCACTGGAGTTTTTTGAAAACCTTGAAATAAGCGAACGTGACAAGCTTATCGGTGAGCAGATAATAAAAGAGATAAGGTCACGCCTTGGCTTTCTCAAAAGCGTTGGACTTGAATATCTCACCCTGTCACGTTCCGCAGGTACTCTCTCAGGCGGTGAGAGCCAGCGTATAAGGCTTGCAACGCAGATAGGCTCATCACTTGTGGGCGTGCTGTATATCCTTGACGAGCCGTCTATCGGTCTGCACCAACGTGACAATGACAAGCTTATTGCCACGCTGAAAAGACTTCGTGACCTTGGCAACACCCTCATAGTGGTAGAGCATGACGAGGACACAATGCGTGCGGCAGATTTCGTGGTTGACGTTGGACCGGGAGCAGGCATTCACGGCGGAGAGATAGTCTGCGCAGGAACTGTTGACGATATAATGAAGTGCAAGCGTTCTATCACAGGACAGTATCTCAGCGGTGCAAAGAAAATACCTGTCCCTGAAACACGCAGACAGGGCAACGGCAAGTATCTGAAAGTTATCGGTGCGACACAGAACAATCTGAAAAACATAGATGTTGAGATACCTCTCGGCACTTTCACCTGCGTAACAGGTGTGTCAGGCTCAGGCAAATCATCACTTGTGAACGAGATAATCTATAAGGAGCTTGCAGGCAGATTAAATCGTGCGAAAATACGCTCTGGAGCGTTCAAGGAAATGCAGGGGATAGAGCATCTTGATAAGGTAATAGATATCGACCAGTCGCCAATAGGCAGAACGCCAAGGTCTAATCCTGCCACCTATACAGGGGTATTCACCGATATCAGAGAACTTTTCGCTCAGACCGCTGACGCAAAAATGAAAGGCTACGGCGCAGGACGTTTCTCTTTCAACGTCAAAGGCGGAAGATGTGAAGCCTGCGAGGGCGACGGTATAATCAAGATAGAAATGCACTTTTTGCCTGATGTGTATGTGCCGTGCGAAGTATGCGGTGGTATGAGATACAACCGTGAAACGCTGGAAGTCAGATATAAGGGTAAGAACATCTATGACGTGCTTGAAATGACAGTGGAAGAGGGCGTTGAGTTTTTCAGTGCTATCCCTAAAATAAGCCGTAAGCTTGAAACACTGTATGAAGTTGGTCTTGGCTATGTGAAGATAGGGCAGGCGGCTACAACCCTTTCAGGCGGTGAAGCGCAGAGAGTAAAGCTTGCCACAGAGCTTTCAAAAAGAGCCACAGGCAGAACTATATATATCCTGGACGAGCCGACTACAGGACTTCATACTGCTGACGTGCATAAGCTTATAGAGGTATTGCAGAAGCTTGCAGACGGGGGAAATACAGTGCTTGTTATCGAGCATAATCTTGATGTAATAAAGACCGCAGACCATATTATTGACTTAGGCCCTGAGGGTGGCGACGGCGGCGGAACTATCGTTTGCACAGGCACGCCTGAGGAAATTGCGGCTTGCGACAGGTCTTATACGGGACAGTATTTGAGAAAGATGCTGTAGCTGTAACAAGTGAGGAGTGAGGAGTGAGGAATTGGCATAGCTGACCAAAGTTGTGCACAAGCACCGAGCGTAGCGATTTTGCGGCAGTAGAACCTCTTCCGAATAAAATGTAGGGGACGACGCCCTCGGCGTCCCGCTATCCCTCGCCTGCGGAATTATTGGCAAACGTCACAATAATGTATCCCGAATAATTCGGCATCAGGGGTGTGATAATCACAGCGTTGCCCCTCCATTTAGCAACCAAATAATCCCAATATCGAAGATATAACAGTTATGGTGTTATTTCTCCGAGCGGGACGTCGA
>ENA-OPWC01000334-OPWC01000334.1-human-gut-metagenome-genome-assembly--contig:-NODE-334-length-41610-cov-7.596872_pt1 | contig 41610 bp, 30 predicted proteins | sample MGYA00241504_ERZ502000 | MGnify/ENA primary metagenome ERZ502000 (study PRJEB25962, sample SAMEA2042005) | human gut metagenome | biome: human gut; feature: human-associated habitat; material: faeces...
TCCATTTCAGCGAGACCGCCAAGGAGACGATGGAGGACAAAATCAAGCGTATGCTCCGTGAAGAAGTCCGCAAAATGTGACTTCTTTTTGAATTTGATGAAAAAGTCCTTGACTTTTCGTCTCTGGCAAAACGGCTAAGTCGATTCTTATTTCCTGCGGTGCCAGGTTAGCCCCGTTTGACATTGCGGAGTTGCGTGACCTGATGGCCTACGATGAAATGGAACTGGATTTGCTGGGAGATCGCCGCACAGCCTTGTTCGTTATCATTTCCGATACGGACGATACATTCAATTTCGTGGTGTCCATCATGTACACCCAGCTTTTCAATCTGCTTTGTGACCGTGCAGACGATCAATGCGGAGGTCAGCTAAAGTATCATGTGCGGCTGCTGCTCGATGAGTTCGCAAACATCGGTCTGATCCCGAAGTTCGATAAGCTGATCGCCACCATCCGTAGCCGCGAGATTTCGGCATCTATCATCCTGCAGTCCCAGAGCCAGTTAAAAACTATCTACAAGGATGCCGCAGAAACCATCATCGGCAACTGCGATACCATGCTGTTCCTCGGCGGCAAGGAAAGTTCGACCCTCAAAGAAATTTCCGAAACGCTGGGAAAAGAAACAATCGACCTATATAACACATCCGACACACGCGGTCAAAGCCCATCCTTTGGTACAACCTATCAAAAGACCGGAAAGGAGCTTATGAGCCGGGACGAGCTTTCTGTCATGGATGGCAGCAAGTGCATCCTGCAGCTGCGCGGAGTCAGGCCATTCCTGAGCGACAAATTCGACATTACCAAGCATAAGCGGTACAAGGAGCTTTCGGACTTTGATAAGAAAAACGCTTTCGATGTAGAACGCTACCTGAAGCACGAACTAAGGCTGCGGATGGATGAAGAATTTGATTGCTACGAGGTGGATGTGTCCGAAGAAAGTACAGCATAGGAAGGAGGTCATTATCCGAAGTAAATACACCCGCCCGCCTGTCCGGGCAGACCCCGTGGCAGGAAATTCACCCGACTGATCTCTACATTTTGCGATTCCAAAAGGCTGATTTTTTATGAAAATGAAAGGAGAAGCCAGAATTGCAGGAGCAGGCAGCACCGAAGATGTGCCAGCCTGTTTTTCTTTTGGAATCGTGTTTTTTATCAATGCTGCAATCTGGCGAAAAACGACTATGGAATTCTTCAATCAGGCTATTACCGTTCTGCAGACTCTCGTTGTTGCCATCGGCGCGGGCCTTGGTGTTTGGGGCGTTGTGAACCTCATGGAAGGGTACGGAAACGATAACCCTGGCGCAAAGTCGCAGGGCATGAAGCAGCTGATGTCCGGCGGCGGTGTCATCCTCATCGGCACCCAGCTGATCCCGCTGCTCTCTGGTCTGTTCGGCTAATCAACAAGCGATAGGAGGAAAACCCGCCATTGTTCGATAATATTTTCGCAGCAATCGAAAAATGGATGAGGGAACTTCTTTCCGGCATGGTGGAGTCCAACCTGAGTACGATGTTCACAGCGGTCAACCAACAGACCAGTGAAATCGCTGCTCAGGTCGGGCAGACACCGCAAGGGTGGAACAGCAGCATTTTCAGTATGATCCGTAACATTTCGGATTCGGTGGTGATCCCCATTGCAGGAATCATCATTACGCTGATCCTCTGCTACGAACTGATCTCGATGCTGACGGAACGAAACAATCTGCACGATGTAGACACTTGGATGTTCTTCAAGTATTTCGTGAAGATGTGGATCGCGGTCTATCTCGTCAGCCATACGTTCGATATTGCAATGGCGGTATTTGACATTGGACAGTCGGTGGTAAATTCTTCCTCCGGCATTATCCGTGGCAATACCGCCATTGATATTAGTTCCCTTTCCATGCAGATGCAGGCGGCAATGGCAACAATGGCGATTGGCGAACTGGTGACGCTGGCATTGGAAACCCTTGTTGTAAGCTGGTGTCTGAAAATTCTGTCCGTGGTTATCACGGTAATTATGTACGGCAGAATGATAGAAATATACCTCTACACTTCGCTTGCTCCGATTCCATTTGCAACCATGAGCAACCGTGAATGGGGTCATGTGGGTACGAACTACTTCCGGGGACTGTTCGCTCTGGCATTTCAGGCGTTCCTGATGATGGTCTGCGTGGCAATCTATGCAGCCCTCATCGGCAGCATCCGGGTATCTTCGGATATTCACTCGGCGTTGTTCGGCACGATGGCCTACACGGTGATTCTTTGCTTCTCGCTGCTCAAAACGGGAAGTCTGTCCAAACAGATCTTCGGCAGTCACTAAATCCGGGAAAATCCAATGAAAGGAAAAGACAGCAGACAACGCCGTTTCCCGGCGGCGGTCTGGCTGTTTTGGTGATCAATGGCCTATGTAACGATTCCCAAAGACCTTTCCAAAGTGAAAAACAAGGTCTTTTTGAACCTGACGAAACGCCAGCTAGTGTGTATGGGTTTTGCGGCGGGCATCGGCGTTCCGTTCTATTTCCTCATGCGTGATACGCTGGGAACCAGCAATGCAGCGGCAGGTATGGTGCTTCTGATGCTGCCGGAGTTTTTCTTCGCGCTGTATGAGAAAAACGGGATGCACCTTGAAACCATCCTGACGAATTTCATCAGTGTCCGCTTCAAACGTCCTGCGGTACGCCGCTATGAAATCGAAAATCTGTATGACAGGGAACTGGAAACCGCAGCACCGATCCAGAAGAAAGGAGGCATTCTTGGTAAAAAGTGAACCGAAGAAGAAACCGCAGTTCGGCGGCTTCTTCCAGAAGTTCTTTCGGAAACCCGAAAAGAACCAAAAGGAACAGCGGCTCACCGTGCAGCGTTCCATTCCATATCTGGAAATGGGACGCGACGGTATCTGCCGGGTGGAGGAACATCTGTATTCCAAAACCGTCCGATTCTACGACATCAACTACCAGTTGGCGCAGAACGAGGACAAAAACACCATCTTTGAAAGCTGGTGCGATTTCCTCAACTACTTCGATGCCAGTATTCGCTTTCAGTTGTCGTTCATCAACCATAAGAGCGACATGAGCGAGTACAACAAGGTCATTCAGATCGAGCCGCAGCATGACCAGTTTGATGATGTGCGTATGGAATATGCGCAGATGCTAAAACAGCAGCTTGCCAAGGGCAACAACGGTCTGGTTCGGACGAAGTACATCACGTTTAGCATCGAAGCAAAGAGTGTCCGGGAGGCAAAGCCCCGGTTAGAGCGTATCGAAACCGATATTCTCAATAATTTCAAGGTGCTGGGCGTGAAAGCCTACCCGCTGAACGGTGTGGAACGGCTTCAGATCATGTACGAAACCTTTCATCAGGAGGAACAGCAGAAGTTCGATTTCAGCTATGACCGCATCCTGCAGAGCGGCATGACGACCAAAGACTTCATTGCCCCGACCAGTTTCCTGTTCAAGAGCGGCAAGGATTTTATGATGGGTGACACCTATGGTGCTGCATCCTATCTGAACATCCTTGCCCCGGAACTGACGGATAAGGTGCTGGCCGAATTTCTGGACATGGACAAAAATCTGGTGGTCAGCATTCATGTGCAGTCGGTAGATCAGCTGAAAGCTATCAAACTTATCAAAGGCAAAATTACCGACCTGGATCGTATGAAAATCGAGGAACAGAAGAAAGCTGTGAGGTCTGGTTATGATATGGAAATTATTCCGAGTGACCTTGCAACTTATGGTGGCGAGGCCAAGAAGATTCTGGATGATCTGCAGAGCCGTAATGAGCGTATGTTCCTTGTTACGGTGCTTTTCCTCAATACGGCCAAGACCAAGCAGGAGTTGGATAGTGCTGTGTTTCAGACTGCTGGTATCGCTCAGAAGTTTAACTGCACTCTGAACCGTCTGGACTATCTGCAGGAGCAGGGCCTTATGAGCAGCCTGCCGCTGGCAAATAACCTCGTTCCCATCAAGCGCGCGCTGACTACCACCTCCACCGCGATTTTTGTGCCGTTCACCACGCAGGAACTTTTCATGGAGGGCGATTCCCTCTATTACGGCTTGAACGCAGTGTCTAACAACATGATTATGGCAGACCGGAAGCAGCTAAAAAACCCGAACGGTCTGATCCTCGGCACACCGGGAAGCGGTAAGTCGTTCAGTGCAAAGCGTGAGATCACGAACGTATTCTTTACCACAACGGACGATATTATCGTTGCAGACCCGGAAGGCGAGTATTATCCGCTGGTGGAAGCACTGGGCGGTCAGGTTATCCATATCTCGTCTACCAGTAAGGACTACATCAACCCGATGGACATTAACCTGAACTATGCCGACGATGATAACCCGCTGGGCATGAAATCGGACTTTATTCTTTCCCTGTGCGAACTGATCATGGGCGCACGGGATGGTATGGAGCCGGAAGAAAAATCGGTCATTGACCGATGTCTGCCGCTGGTCTATCAGAAGTATCTGAATGATCCGAAGCCCGAAAACATGCCGACGCTCGGTGATCTGTATGACTGCCTGCGGGAGCAGAAAGAGCGGCAGGCGCAGCGTATCGCCACGGCACTGGAAATCTACGTCAATGGTTCGCTGCGTGTGTTCAACCATCAGACGAATGTGGAACTGGATAACAGAATTATCTGCTTCGACATCAAGGAACTGGGTAAACAGTTGAAAAAGCTGGGAATGCTCATCGTCCAGGATCAGGTCTGGAACCGTGTTACCGTCAACCGCAACAGCAAAAAGAACACGCGGTACTATATAGACGAGTTCCACCTCCTGCTGAAAGAGGAACAGACCGCAGCATACAGCGTCGAGATTTGGAAGCGGTTCCGAAAATGGGGCGGCGTACCCACAGGCATCACCCAGAACATCAAGGATTTGCTGGCCAGCCGAGAAATCGAAAACATCTTCGAGAACAGCGATTTCATTTATATGCTCAACCAGGCATCCGGCGACCGGCAAATCCTTGCCAAGCAGTTGAATATTTCGCCGTTCCAGCTGTCGTATGTGACGAACAGCAACGAGGGCGAGGGGCTGCTGTTCTACGGCAACACGATTATCCCGTTCGAGGATAAGTTCGATACATCGCTGAAACTGTACAGCCTGATGACCACCAAGCCCAATGAGATGGGAAAATACAAGGAGAAGAAAGAAGCATGAACACACCGAACATTTTTGACCGACTGAGCCGTAAGATTCATCATCACTCTGACATGGAGCCGCACGAAAGTGATTCCGGCCCGCCTTTCGAAGAGGTGAAGCCGCTCAACTTCCACGATGAAGAATCAGTGGTGCATACGGTGCTGGAAGATTTCTATGCCGTTGGCACACTGGCGGATGAACTGACTGACGGCTTTCACATGGAAGCCCACGGTTATCTTGACCGTGAGGAAGTGAACGCCCGTCTGATCGCCTTTGCCCGGAAACTGGAACAGGTGCTTGATAAGTGGGAAACCCATGCGGCCCTGCTTGCATGACAGTTCCGGCAGGAAGAGGGTGAACCCGATGGCAGATAAAAAATTCCGAGGCAGAGATAAAATCGTCCAGAAAATGACCAAGGATGGTCTGGTGGATGAAAACCTCCGCACCGGGGAGCAGAAGTCCGCAACCGTAGCAGAAAAGCCGGAGCAGGAAGATTCGGCAAAAGAAACTGCGGAAAAGGAAACAGACGAAGAACCTGTCGTGGATGAAGAAATCTGTATGGATGCCGAGGATGGGAAGGAGGAAACACCCCGGCATCACAGCACCGCCAAGCAGAGCGCAGACTATTACAAAGCCCATCAGGAGGAGGGTAAGCCAAAGGATGCGCCTGCGGAATCGGATGCAGAGCCGCAGACCAAGAAAGGCCGACTTTCTTTTGAAGACGAAAAGGGCGGCATCGTCCGTGGCGTGGGGATGGGCGTTAAAAAGGTGGCCAAGAAAGGAGTGGACACCGCCACCGGGTTTGCCCATCAGAAAGTACATCAGGTGGAAAAGGACAATTCCGGCGTGGAAGCTGCCCATAAGTCGGAAGAAGCCGCCGAACGCCTGCACCACTTTGTCAAAGGCAGGAAAAGGCCCAAAGATAAATCTGCCAGAGCGGAGAAAAGAGGTGGGGAGGATCAGAAACCCAGCCGCCTGAAATTCTCCGAGAGTGAGGGCGGCACGGCAGAAAATGCAGTAGAACCGCCACTGAAAAAGAAACAGCCCCAGCCACCATCGACTGCCGCAGGCGGTGAAACAAAAACAGTCGGTGCGAAGTTTTACCAGAAAAAGCAGTATAAGGATGCTTATGCAGCCGCCAAGCGCGGCCAGAAAGCCGGAACTGCCGCCAGTAAGCAGGCAGCAGCGGCAACCAACACCATTACGGAGAAAGCGAAAGCGGCGGTGCAGGAGATCGTCGTGCAGCATAAAACCTTGTGGGTCGGTATTGGTGTGGGCATCCTGCTGGTGATGGTAATGTTGGGAGCCTTTTCAAGCTGCGGTGCAGCAATTCAGGGAACAGGCAGTACCTTTGTGGGAACGACTTACCCCAGCAAGGATGCCGACATGAAAGGTGCGGAAGAAGATTATCTGGAACTGGAAAAAGAACTGGATAAGCAGATTCGGCAGATGGAATCCACCCATCCGGGCTATGATGAATACCGCTATCAGCTGGACGAGATCGGCCATGACCCGTATCAGCTGATTTCCCATCTGACTGCGGTCTATGAGCAGTTCACCAGAGGACAGGTCAAGCCTGTTATCAAGGAACTGTTCAAGCAGCAGTATCTCCTGAAAGTGTGGGAAACGATAGAGATTCGTACCCGCATGGAAACCTATACTTATCAGGAAGAAGTGGAGTACGAGTATAAAATCCTCAATGTCCTGCTGAAAAATAAGGGCTTCGATACAATCGCGCGGAAGAACATGAACCAGAAGCAGACTGGGCGGTACGATGCCTACAACCTGACCTACGGCAACCGCCCCGAACTATTCGGCGCAGGCTCCCCGACTTACAGCGGCGGCACAACGGGCAGTATCGGCATGGGCGGCGGTGCTGGTGGTTCCGGCGGTGGTTTCAAGTACGACATTCCCTCGGAAGCCCTTTCGGATGAAAAGTTTGCAAGGATGATTGAGGAAGCCGAAAAGTATCTTGGTATGCCGTATGTGTGGGGCGGAAGCTCCCCAAGCACCAGTTTTGACTGCTCCGGCTTCGTCTGCTGGGTCATCAATAACTGTGGCAACGGGTGGAGCGTTGGACGCACAACGGCCAATGGTCTGCGCGGGAAGTGCAGCTATGTTTCTCCTGCGGATGCGCAGCCCGGCGATCTGATCTTCTTTGAGAAAACCTATAACACCGTTGGCGCGTCGCACGTTGGAATCTATGTCGGCAATGGCATGATGATCCACTGCGGCGACCCTATTTCCTATACCAGCATCAATTCCACCTACTGGCAAAGCCACTTCTTAGGCTTTGGTCGCATCAACTGAAAGGAGGGCCGATGGGCAAAAAATTACAGAAATATCTGGATGAAGCCGAAAAGACGGAGCAGCAGATTGCGGAACTGGAAGAACGGCTGAGAACCATCCGGGCAGCACAGAAAAAGGAAGAGGACAGCGAGATCATTCGTGCCATCCGCAGCACCAAGATGGGCGGGCGCGAACTGCTGGCTCTGCTGGACAACATTCAGGCGGGTAACGTGACATTCCTGACCGCCGTAAACAACGCTTCGGAAGAAGCAGAAACGGAGGAAGCGATTGAAAAAGATGCTTAAACGGTTGGGAGTTGTTATCCCCAGCACAATTCTGACCCTGCTGATGGCAGTGGGCTTTTCGACACCGGCCTTTGCCTTTGTGGACACCACTGAAGTGATGGAGGAACCGACACAGGTGATCGAGGAAGAGGAACCGACCGAGGAAGAAAAAATCTCGTTCACCATCGCAGGCAACGGCGAGGTGGAGGACAACATCGTAGATGACCCCAGCAAGGAGTTCTTCACAGTAAAGACCAAGGGCGGCAACGCGTTCTTTCTGGTGATTGACCGGGCGCGGAACAGTGAGAACGTCTATATGCTCTCGATGATCGACGAGTACGATTTGCAGGAGTTTCTGGGCGATGAAGAGCGGAACGGCAAGCAGGAAGAAGAAACGCCTGCGGTAGTTCTGCCCGAAACCAAACCCGAACCTACCCCGGATGTAGAAATCGAAGAACCGAAAGAGGAATCGAGCGGTGGCATGAATAAGATTCTGCTGCTGGTATTCGTGGCGGCACTGGGCGGTGCAGGTGCTTTCTTCTACTTCTACATTTATAAGCCGAAGCCGAAAGAAGAAACGCCGCAGAGTGAAAATCTGGAAACCGACCAGAGCCTTGCGACTGTGAACGAGGATAATCAGTCCGGCAACGAAAATGACACATAAGAAAACCGTAACATAAGGATGCAGGGGTAGTCGAAAGGCTATCCCTGCTTTTTTCAAAAAGGAGAAAGCGTTGAAATATCTGGTGATTGCAGAAAAACCGAGCGTATCGAAATCCATTGCAAAAGTGATCGGTGCATATCGGCAGGAGGACGGGTATCTGGAGGGTGGGGATTGCGTGGTAAGCTGGTGTCTGGGGCATTTGGCAGAGTATGCAGCCCCGGAACATTACGATGAACGCTATGAAAACTGGTGCTTTGAAGATTTGCCGATTCTCCCTGTCGAGTGGAAACTGCTGGTGCATAGCACCAAGAAGCCGCAGTTCAATGTCCTGCGTAAACTGCTCCGCAGCAAGAAATTCGATTATGTGGTGAACGCCTGCGACGCAGGGCGCGAGGGCGAAGCAATTTTCCGGCGTGTGTATGCTCTTGCCGGAAGCAACCTCCCCATCAAGCGGCTATGGATCAGCAGCATGGAGGATGCCGCCATCCAGCAGGGCTTTGAAAACCTGAAAGATGGTGCGGCGTATGATAATCTGTTTGCAGCGTCCGAGTGCAGGGCAAAAGCGGACTGGCTGATCGGTATGAATGGAACCCGTGCTTTTACGAAAAAGTACGGCAGAAAACAGACCATTGGCCGGGTGCAGACCCCGACGCTGGCGATGCTGGCCGAACGGCAGGCTAAAATCCAGAACTTTGTAAAGGAACCCTATTATAAAGTGGAACTGTCCGGCGCAGGTGTCGTAGCGGTATCGGAACAGATGGCGCAGGAGCAGGACGCAGATGCTATGCAGGTTGCTTGTGATGGGCAGTGCGCGGTGGTCGGCAGCATCGAACGCAAGAGGGTAGAAAAGAAGCCCCCGAAGCTGTATGACCTGACGACCTTGCAGCGAGAAGCAAACCGCTATTATGGTCTGCCTGCAAGCCAGACCTTGCAGGCATTGCAGGAACTGTATGAAGAAAAGCTGGTGACATATCCCAGAACGGACAGCCAGTTTGTGACCGAGGATATGCGCAAGACAGTGGAATCTCTGGTACTGGCTCTGGATGGTCAGACTGTGGATGTGAGCTGCGTTATCAATAACAGCAAAGTCACAGACCACCACGCGATCCTGCCGACGATGCAGGGCGCAAAGTGTAATAAGGAAAAGTTGTCCGAAACCAAACAGATGATTCTTTCGCTTATCATCTGGAAACTGGTGCAGGCTGTGCAGCCGCCGTTCATCTATGAGGATGTGCTGGTAACCGTGTGCTGCCAGGGCAGGAACTTCACGGCAAAATATAAGGATGTTCTGCAGCCCGGCTATACGGCAAAACCTGTTCCGCTTGTGGAGCCGGAGAAGAACAAGGATGCGTCACTTCCGAACGATCTGGAACAGGGGATGGTTATTCCGGTGGTACGGGCAGAGAAAAAGCAGGGCTTTACTTCACCGCCGAAAGTCTACACCGAAGATACCCTGCTGTCGGCCATGGAAACCGCAGGCAACAAGGAATTTGAAAAGGACACGGAGAAGAAAGGTCTGGGAACCCCTGCAACGCGCGCTGCGATTCTGGAAAAGCTGGTATCCGCCGGCTATGTGCAGCGTAAAGGCAAGCAGATGATTCCCACGGAGGACGGTGTGGCCGCGATCCGCAATATCCCGGACTACCTGAAATCTGCCAGTATGACAGCCAAATGGGAAAATGACCTGCTGCGGATGGAGCGCGGCGAGATCAAGCCCTATGATTTTATGCATGGCATCCACGGATTGCTCGATAAGATGTTGGCTGACCTCCGGCAAATTCCTACCGTCGCGGCAGCTCCCAATCATAATAAGGTAAGCGTAGGAAGCTGCCCGGTCTGCGGAAACCCTGTACATGAAAGTAAACTTAGCTTTTGTTGTGCAGACCGCAGCTGCAAATTTGCCCTCTGGAAAGAAAGCAGATACTTGTCCAACATGAGAAAAACGCTGGACAAGAAGATGGTGGTAGACCTTTTAAAGAAAGGCCGCACCCATGTAAAAGACTTTTATTCCGCGAAAAAAGATAAGACATTCGCCGCTGACCTTGTGATGCGCGTCGAAGAGGGCCGCGCACAGTACAGTCTGGAATTTCCTAAAACACCGATGCAAACGAAAACGTAAAGGAGGTTTGACCCTTGCCACAGATTAACGATATTCGAGAATTGGCGCAGCAGAACGCCCGGTATGTCAGTAACTCGCCACAGGACTGGATGAGTTATCTGGATGTGGCGGCACGGCTGTACCGCTATTCGTTCACCGATGCACTCCTGATCCACGCGCAGCGGCCCGATACAACCGCCTGCGCAGAAATGGAACTCTGGAATCAGAAAATGAGCCGATGGGTCAACCGTGGCGCAAAAGGCATCGCGCTTCTGGATGATACCGGACCTCGTACCAAGCTGCGGTATGTGTTCGATATTGCTGACACTCATCTGGTGCGCGGCGGAAAAACACCGCTCTTATGGAATCTGGACAGCCACGAGCATGAGCAGGCTATCTTAGACCATCTGGCAGATACCTATGGCTTATCCCAGACAGACAGCATGAATACTGCCCTGATGGAGCTGGCACAGCAGCTGACCGCCGACAATCTGGATGAAGCGATGGACGGTCTGGCCTATGAGGTGGCAGATACGTTTCTGGAAGAACTGGACGAAGATAACATCCGTGTCCGCTTCCGGGAACTGATGACCAACAGTATTTTCTATACGCTTTCCCGCCGCTGCGGGCAGGAGCCTATGGATGTGCTGGACGATGATGACTTTATCCGTATCATGGATTTCAACAAACTGCCGGTACTGTCGTTCCTTGGCAACGCGGTTTCCGAACAGTGCGAAGCGGTTCTTTTTGACATTGGCCGAGAGATGCGGAAAATTTACAAAAAAGAAATCAAGCAGCAGCTTGAAAAATCCGTTGACAGCTTGTATAATACCAATACGGACTTTAACACATTAAAGCGTGAAATCAAAGATAACACGACCAAAGGAGGACAAGAAAATGGAGTTGACGTATTACCGCAAGGGAGATTATCTGTTCCCGAATCTGGCCGTGAAGGACGAGCCGCAGACCATCGGGAAGTACGGGATGCTGCGCAGGACGTACCTGAAAGAGAACCACAAGAACTGGTATCAGAGTATGCTGATGAGCGGCAGGCTGAACCAGCATCTGGCGCAGATCGAGGAAGCAGCGGAGAGCCGGGTAGAAACCCTGCTGGACAGCCTGAACGAGAAGTTTCCGGCACCGAGCAAGGAGAGAGACCCGCTGGCATGGGCAGCACATCAGAACAGCCTGACGGCGATGGCAGAAGAGATCGTCTTGAAGGAATTGGTGTACAATTAACTGAACCGACAACGGAACAGAATTTGAGCGAAGCAGAGGAAGAAATTGCCTCTGCTTTTTCTTTTCCTGATTTGCCGACCGTGGAACAGCAGATCCGCGCCATTGAAGCACCGATCCGGGCGCGGTATGCGGACGAGATTGCACTTGATTCCGAAGTGGTCGATGAAATCCTGCGCACGGGCAGCAACAGCAGCAAAGGTCAGCTGCGTCTGATCTACAATTTCATGGCTGAGAAAACCCCGGAAGAATACACAGAGTTCGTAAAAAACGAATATGGTACGGGCGGCAAAGGCTTTGAAATTGTCGGTGCAAAGTATGCCGTCTGGTTCGATGATCTAGGAATGCGTATTGCAGCAGGCAGCACGGCAAAGGGCGGTACGATTGCCAATGCATTTTTGTCATGGGAGGATGTGAGCAACCGCATCCATGAACTGCTCCGGCAGGGGGAGTATGCGCCGCAGGCGGTTCTGGACGCTGCACGGCAGAACGCCTTACAGGAACACGCGCAGACGTTGGCTTATATGGAACGTGATTTGGCCGATGGCGTTGCCGAAGCAGTGTTTCAGGATACAGAAATCTTCAGGGGCGGTTTCCCGGAATTGACGGACAGGCTGGCGGGCTTGCTGGACGATACGGATTTTCTGACTGACCTAAACGACAGATTATCTGCGCTGGGGGAAGCCTACGCCGAAGATAAAGACCTGATGCGGATGCACTTTTATAAGCCGGATAAAGTAGCGGCTCTGTTTCAGCAGTTTGCAAAGCCTTATCAGAACTACTCGGCGCGAGATGGCTTTCACTGGAATGAGTACAAGAAGTTCATTACGGAAGATGAAATAAACGCTTATTTCACACGGGGCAGCAATTATTCGGACAGTCGGCTGGTAATTTATTCGTTCTTCTTAAACCATGAAGATAAGAAGGAGCGGGCAGACTTTCTGAAAGACCATTATGGAATCGGCGGCAGCAGCCATGCACTCTGCGGGGCAGACGATTCCCACGAAGATCACGATGGCAGGGGCATTTCTTTGGAGCGTGGCTCATACGGGAACCCGGATGCAAGCGTTCATCTGAACTGGAATCAGGCCGCAGGCCGGATCGACCAGCTTATCCGTGACAGTGAGTATTTGAAGCCGGCAGACTACTCCCGGATGCCTGCTTATGAGCGCGAGCGGATGGCAATGCGAGTGATGGGCTTCTATCACCATCTGCCGAACAACGTGGAGCGGCCTTATCCGCAAGATCTTTACCATGAAGAAGGACGAAAGGCTCGTGTTGAAAAACTGACAGACCTCGAACAAGCAGCGGAACTTCTGGAGCAGATGGACAAGGCGCTGTTGTCCGTGCCGCTAGATTCCGAGGAATATAAGGACAAGGCGGAATCTCTTTCTGTCCTGCACCAGTATGTTGAGGGAACGTACACGATTTTCCCGGAAAAGAAGAGGGCTGTTGAGATTGCGGTTCCTGAACAGGGGCAGATGTCCATGTTTGACTTCATGGAGCAGGAGCCGCAATTGAAAGAGCAGTCAACCGCCGCAGCGGTTGAGGACCCCCAAAAGGATGCGCCTCTTGTGGATGTAAAGCCCTCTAAGCAGATGCTGCAGCCCCTGCCGCTGGATGCCGTAAACGAATATAACGCGCTGAAAGAGCGTTACCCGGATGCTCTGGCCGGCTATGAGCAGTACGGAAACTTTGAGTTCTACGGTGAAGATGCAAAGCGCGTTTCGGCACTTCTGGGAACAAAAATTCTGGAAAAAGAAACTGCACTTGGCAAAGTAGATGTATCTGGTTTCCCGCGTGAGCAGTGGGTTTTACAGGCAATGAAGCTCTGGAAACAGGGGGAGAGCGTCTATCTGTCCGGCCAGCAGGAAGATGGAACCCATGCGCAGACAAAGTATTTCCGCAGAGAGGAATATCTGCCAGTCAATACCATCGTTGAACTGGACGATCGGGAGTTCCGCGTGGATTCGGTCAACTTTGAACAGGGAACGGTCAGCTTGCAGGACATGACCCTTGCGAAAGAAGCCCGGTATCCGATTTTCCGAACGGAACCGCTGGAGTACATTCGGCACCTGTACGAACAGGCCGATGTGCCGATGGAAGAAGCGGTGGAAATCACAGTCTTTACGGCTCTGCACAATGCTGGTGTGGCTTACGAGGATTTTTCCCCGGAGCAGATGGATGTGATCTATTCGGTGGCAGAATCGGGCGGCGAGTTGGAAGAACTGCTGAATCCCGACTTCCCGCCGGAACAGATGCAGCTGATCGCAGATGTGCAGAACCGAACGGATGCCATTAGCCGCGCAGCGGCAGAGGAAGCCCTTGAACCGCTGACGCAGCAGCCTATGATCCCGGCAGAGGTCAACCATGCACGGCGGCAGCACAATCTTCCGCTGGACAGCGGTGCGATAGAACTGCCTGCACAGCCCAAGCAGGAGCCTATGAACTTCCGCATTACGGACGATGATCTCGGCGCAGGAGGGCCGAAAACAAAGTATAAAGCCAATGTGGAAGCGATTCGACTGCTGAAAACGCTGGATGCAGAGCAGCGGCAGGCCACAGCGGAGGAGCAGGAGATTCTTTCCCGGTATGTTGGCTGGGGCGGTATTCCGCAGGCGTTCGATGAAAACAATGCGGAGTGGTCGAAAGAGTATGCCGAACTGCAGTCCCTGCTCACGGCAGATGAGTATAAGGAAGCCCGTGCCAGTACCCTGAATGCGTTTTACACTTCCCCTACAGTCATCAAGGCAATGTATGAAGCTCTGGGCAATATGGGATTGTCCAAAGGCAATGTGCTGGAACCGTCCTGTGGTGTCGGCAATTTCATGGGTCTGGTGCCGGACAGCATGGAAAAGATTCGGATGTACGGTGTGGAGCTGGACAGCATTTCAGGCCGCATTGCACAGCAGTTGTACCAGAAAAACAAGATTGCGGTGCAGGGCTTTGAAACGATGCAGTTCCCGGACAGCTTCTTTGACTGTGTTGTGGGTAACGTACCGTTTGGTAATTACAAAGTACCGGATAAGCGGTATGACCGCCACAATTTTCTCATCCACGATTATTTTATCGCCAAGAGCCTTGACCTTGTGCGTCCGGGTGGTGTGGTGGCGGTGGTAACGTCCAGCGGTACGATGGATAAGAAGGATTCCTCTGTCCGTGAGTACCTTGCCAACCGTGCTGATCTGGTAGGTGCGATTCGACTGCCGAACAATGCGTTTCAGCGCAATGCCAACACCGGCGTAGTGGCTGACATTCTGTTCCTGCAAAAGCGTGACCGTGCAGCGGTGGAGCGGGCTGACTGGGTGGATCTCGGTGAAACATCGGAGGGATATTCCATCAACCAGTATTTTGCGAAGCATCCTGAGATGGTGCTGGGGAAAATCACCACCGAAAGCACCCAGTACGGCAAGCAGGAAACCACGGTCAAGCCTATCGAGGGTGCAGACCTTGCTCAGCAGTTAAAAGAGGCGGTCAGCAACATCCAGGCTACTATCACAGAGCCGGAAATCTCCGACGATGAACTGGATGTGCAGGAAGAACCCATTCCGGCAGACCCAAGTGTGAAAAATTTCAGCTTCACGAACGTGGACGGGCAGATTTACTACCGCGAAAATTCCTTTATGAATAAGGTAGAATTGCCTGCTGTAACTGCAGAGCGGGTGCTGGGCATGATCGCTCTGCGGGAAACCACCCGGAAGCTGTTGGATTGTCAGCTGCATGATGGTTCGGATGCGGAAGTACAGCTTTTACAGAATGAACTGAAACAGCAGTACACCGCATTTAAGGCGCAGTATGGCCTTATCAACAGCACGGCCAACAAGCGGGCATTCCGACAGGACAGCAGCTATTGTCTGCTGGCATCACTGGAAATTCTGGATGAGGAGAAGAATCTCAAACGACTTGCCGATATTTTTACCAAACGTACCATCCGTAAGCCGGAGCCTGTTACCTCGGTGGACACGCCAAGCGAAGCCCTGGCACTTTCCATTGGAGAAAAAGCAAAGGTGGATGTGCCGTTTATGGTGCAGCTCTGCGGTAAACCGGAACACGAGATCACGGATGAATTGGCAGGAGCGATTTTCCGAAATCCTGTGACACAGCAGTGGGAAACCTCGGATGAATACCTGTCCGGCAATGTTCGTGAAAAACTAGCCACGGCAGAAACCTTTGCGGCGAACCATGCAGAGTATCAGATCAATGTGGACTACCTGAAACGGGTACAGCCCAAGGATTTGGATGCTTCAGAAATTGAAGTACGGCTGGGTGCGAACTGGGTAAAGCCGGAGTACATCACGCAGTTTATGAAAGAAGTGTTCAAAACACCGAACTACTATGCCGGGATTGACATTAAGGCAACCTATTCCGAAATTTCTGGTGCATGGAACATTTCGGGCAAGTCGCTGGATCGCGGCAATCCGCTTGTCACCAACACTTACGGAACCCTGCGCATCAATGCCTATAAGCTGCTGGAAGATGCGCTGAATCTCCGGGATGCCAAAATCTACGATACGATTCACGATGCGGATGGAGATCACCGTGTACTGAATAAGCAGGAAACCATGCTTGCACAGCAGGCACAGGAATCCATTCGGGAAGCGTTCAAGCAGTGGATTTTTAAGGATTTAGACCGCCGTGAGGATTTGTGTGCGACCTACAATCGGATTTTCAATGCGATTCGTCCTCGTGAGTACGATGGCAGTCATATTCGTTTTGAGGGCATGACTCCGGAAATCTCTCTGATGCCGCACCAGAAAAATGCCGTGGCGCACATTCTGTACGGTAACAATACGCTGCTGGCTCATTGTGTGGGTGCAGGCAAGACCTTCCAGATGATCGCTGCCGGCATGGAAAGCCGCAGACTGGGCCTGTCGCAGAAAAACCTCTATGTGGTGCCGAATCACCTCACGGAGCAGTGGGGCGCAGATTTCCTGCGGCTCTATCCCAATGCCAATGTGCTGGTGGCAACGAAAAAGGATTTTGAACCCAGCAATCGAAAGCAGTTCTGCTCCCGGATCGCAACCGGCGATTACGATGCCATCGTGATCGGTCATTCGCAGTTTGAACGAGTGCCGCTTTCCCCGGAACGGCAGAAAGCCATTGTGGAGCGTCAGATCGACGATATTACACTGGCTCTGGCCGATGCCCGGAGTGAGGATAGCCGCAGTTTTACGGTCAAGCAGATGGAAAAAACAAAGAAAACGCTGGAAGCAAAGCTGCAAAAGCTGAACGACCAGACGAGAAAGGATGATGTAGTTACATTTGAGGAACTGGGTGTTGACCGTCTGTTTGTGGACGAGTCACATTTCTATAAAAATATGTTCCTCTACACAAAAATGCGGAATATCGCAGGTATTGCCCAGACCGATGCGCAGAAGTCCAGCGATATGTTTGCAAAGTGTCAGTATCTGGACGAGCTGACAGGCGGCAAGGGCGTGACCTTTGCAACCGGAACCCCGGTCAGCAACTCGATGGTGGAGCTGTACACCATTATGCGGTATCTCCAGTATGACACCCTGCAGAAGATGGGACTGAGCCACTTCGATGATTGGGCGGCATCCTTTGGCGAAACCGTCACGGCAATCGAGCTTTCCCCGGAAGGCACCGGCTACCGGGCCAAAACACGTTTTGCCCGGTTCTTCAATCTGCCGGAGTTGATTTCTCTGTTCAAGGAATCCGCAGATGTGCAGACGGCGGATATGCTGAACCTACCTGTGCCGCAAGCAGAATACATCAACGAAGTGCTGAAACCGAGCGAGACACAGGAAGAAATGGTGAGTTCCTTTGCAGACCGTGCCGAGGCTGTACGCAACGGCAGCGTGAATCCCAGATTCGATAATATGCTCAAAATCACAAACGATGGCAGAAAACTGGCACTCGACCAGCGGCTTATCAATGAGATGTTGCCGGACGAGCCGGAGAGCAAGGTCAATCGTTGTGTGGACAATGCGTTCAAGGTCTGGGAAAAATCTGCGCCGGACAAGGGAACACAGTTGATTTTTTGCGATTTATCGACACCAAAAGCGGATGGCACATTCAACGTCTACGATGATGTGCGGGAGAAGCTGGTGGCGAGGGGTGTTCCCCGTGAAGAAGTAGCGTTCATTCACGAGTTCAACACGGAAACGAAAAAAGCAGACCTGTTTGCAAAGGTGCGCGCCGGACAGGTGCGTATCCTGATGGGGTCTACGCCGAAACTTGGCGCGGGAACCAATATTCAGGATCGGCTGATTGCTCTGCATCATCTGGACTGCCCGTGGAAGCCGTCTGATCTGGAACAGCAGGAGGGACGTATTCTCCGGCAGGGAAATCGGAATAAGCAGGTAAAAATCTATCGTTATGTCACTGAAAATACGTTTGATTCGTATATGTGGCAAATTCTGGAAAATAAGCAGAAGTTCATTTCCCAGATCATGACTTCCAAATCTCCTGTCCGTGCCTGCGATGATGTGGACGATACCGCGCTGTCCTATGCCGAAATCAAGGCACTGGCAACGGGCAATCCCTACATCAAGGAAAAGATGGATTTGGATATTCAGGTCAGTAAGCTAAAACTGCTGAAAGCCAACCACACCAGCCAGATTTACAGCCTTGAATCGGATATTGCGCGCCGCTATCCGCGAGAAATCGCTGCGGCACAGGGCCAGATCGAAGCTCTGCAAATCGATATGGATGCGGCAAAACTACTTCTGATGCAGGACAAAGACCACTTCTCTATGGAGATCAGCGGCAAGGTGTACACCGAGCGCAAGGAAGCAGGTGCAGCCATTATCGAGGCTTGCAAGGCTTTGAAAGCGGCTGGCACCGAGGGCAGAATCGGTAGCTATGGCGCATTTGAACTGCACTCCCGATTTGACAACTTTGATAAGGTGTTCCGGCTATCAATCAAGGGCGCATGGAACTACTCGATGGAAGTCGGCAAAGACCCGCAGGGCAACATTCTGCGTGTTACCAATGCACTGGCAGGCATCGAAAGAGCATTGCCACAGGTGGAACGCAGACTGGAAACCTTGGAACAGCAGTTGGCGCAGGCAAAGGAAGAAGCCAAGCGACCCTTTGTGCAGGAAGCGGAACTGGCAGAGAAATCTGCGCGCCTTGCGGAGCTGAACTCTCTGCTTAACATGGACGAAAAGGGCAGTGAGGATGCGCTGGGCGTGGACGAGGATGCCACTGAAACCGAGGTTGCAGACAGGCCGCGCCAGCCTGTGAACTATGCAGGCCGCGTTGCAGAGCGTAGTGCGGACAATGTGCGGAAACCCTCTGTGCTGGCACAGCTTCATGCAAAGCAGGCAGAGCGTACCGCAGAACCACCGAAACCCCAGAAGCGGAAAAGTCACGATATGGAACTGTAAATAGGATAACCCCGTTAGATCTCTGCAAGGAATCTAACGGGGTATTTTTGAAAAAGGAGGGCATTTGCTGACATTAACACCGATCAATCTGAAAACAGCAAACGCATTTGTGCAGCAGTATCACCGCCACCATAAGCCGACGCGAGGACATAAGTTCTCCATCGGCGTATCGGATAATGGTGCGCTGGTGGGTGTTGCTATCTGCGGCAGACCTGTGGCGCGGCGGCTGGACGATGGCTATACGCTGGAAGTCAATCGCCTGTGTACAGATGGAACGCCAAACGCCTGCAGCATCCTGTATGCGGCGGCGTACCGTGCAGCACGGGCAATGGGTTACAACAAAGTTATCACCTACATTTTGGATACGGAAAATGGAGCATCCCTGAAAGCTGCCGGGTATACCTGTGAGGGCAGAGCCGGGGGGTTGGAATGGAACGGCGCGAAGGCACCGAAACAGGCCGACCAATATCCGCGCCAGATGAAAACACGATGGGTCAAGAAAAAGGAGGGCTTGCATGGCAGTTGACCGCAAACAGCAGATGAAAGAAATCACGGAACGGCTGGAGCAGGGCGTAAAGGACATTTTTACATCGGAAATGTACACAACGTACCTGCGCACGATGGCAAAATTCCACAATTACAGCTTCAACAATACGCTGTTGATCGCTATGCAGCGGCCTGATGCCACACTGGTGGCAGGGTTCAACGCATGGAAAAACAAGTTCAACCGCTACGTCAAAAAAGGCGAAAGGGGCATCCAGATCATCGCTCCGGCTCCCATCAAGGAAGTGGAAGAGCGCGAGAAAATCGACAAGGATACGGGGCTGGCGGTGCTGAACGAAAACGGTGAGCCGGAGATGGAACGTGTGGAGTATGTGATTCCGCGCTTCCGCGTGACGACGGTTTTTGATGTTTCACAGACCGATGGGGAACCGCTCCCGGAACTGGAAGTGAACGAACTGACGGCCAGCGTCAAAGACTATGCGCTGCTTACGGCGGCAATCGAGCAGGTGTCGCCTGTACCGATGCGGTTTACTGAAATCGCGGGGGAAGCCAAAGGCTATTACAGTGATGCAGACAAAGAAATCTGCATTCAGGTCGGCATGGGTGAGAGCCAGACCATAAAGACGATGATCCACGAAGTCGCTCATGCGATGCTGCATAACAGCGATTTGATGAAGCAGAACGGCGAGGAAAAAGACAGGCTCACGAAAGAAACCGAAGCTGAAAGCATTGCATTTACGGTGTGCTCGGCTCTGGGCATTGATACGTCCGATTATTCATTTCCGTATGTGGCGAGCTGGGCCAGCGGCAAAGAGATGAAGGAACTGAAAGATTCGATGGATACGATTCGATTGACCGCAGCCGACTTTCTGGAAAAGCTGGAAACGGCGGTGGCAGAAAGGAGTGCAGAGCGCATGACCGTGATGCAGTATGCGGAAAAGCTGATTGCCGACAAGGAGCAGGAGAAAACGATTTTCGATGATGAGCAGCGAAACCTCATCGTGAACTTCGCCTTTAAACTGGATGACCGGGCTGCAACGGAAGAACTGGTGAACGGTCTGGTGGCGGCACTGGCCGAGGATGACAAAGAAGAAGTCAACCGTCTGATGTACGATGCACAGGAGAAAATCGAAAATCTCCCGGATGGGATGATTGGTCTTTCGGAAATGCACGACTACGGATACCGGAAAGATGATGTGCTGCCGTTGACGAAAGAAGGCGCACGAGAGTGGCATCGGCTGGGTGAGAGGATTTATCCGTTGTTCCGTGATGGAACGGCAGGTGATTATGTAAGCCAAGAGGGAATCGAGCTGCACGATGGCATTTTCGGCATTAAGGCAGACGCATGGGATGCGATTCTGTTGGAACAACGGGAAGATTATGCAGAGGATGAGTATGCGCGCCCGGATTTTCAGCTGACGGTGATAAACCGTGAACAGGCTCTGCGGCTGTACGATGAGGGTAAGCAGATTTATCTTGTCCGCATCAGTCCGTGGCCGATTCTTGTCACGGCACGAGAGGAAATCGAGCGCGGAAGTGATACCTTCCAGATTGCAACAAAGGACTTGGAGCAAGAGCGGAATGTGGTAGAACGGGAAGATTCCCTGCTGCACAGCGGTGAAAAGCAGTTCGGTATTTATCAGATCACTGCCCGTGACCCGGAACACGACTACCGTTTTATGGGTCTGGATTTTGTGCGAAAGAAAGGCATGACAGTTGCCCGTGCAGATTATGACCTGATTTATACCGCGCCGCTTACGGAAAAGGATACGCTGGATGGCATTTATGAACGGTTCAATATTCAGCGTCCAGCAGACTTTACGGGCCATTCGCTGTCGGTCAGTGATGTGGTGGTACTCAATGATGGCAGTACGGTCAAGGCCTACTATGTGGACAGCATCGGCTTTGCCGAGTTGCCAGAATTTTTCAAGGAAAGGAATATGGAGTTGCAGAAAGAAAACCTTTTGAACGAAGAATTGCAGGAAATCGAAATCTTTGATAAGCCCGGTCTTTTCAGCAATGGCCGACTGCGGGATGAAGAAGTGCCGGAGGGCTTATATCGCTATGATCTGCGCGGTTCGGACTACGACCCCGGCCAGCCTGTCATAGTAGAGAAAACTGTGGTGGTGAACCATGCGGCATCTGTTCTGATGGCTGAAGAACTTGACCTTGGCGCAGACGGGCGGCTGGAACTTGGCGAGGAAGGGCTGAACTTCACAGGCGCAGAGTTGACCGTGCGAGAGTTTATGGAGGAACAGCAGCAGAAAAGAAGTGGTCTGATCCACGGCGATTCCGACCACATCGCAGTCGAGGGGCATATCGGCACATGGTATGCTGTTGATGAAACGGAAATTGGTGGCGAGAAGTTCTTTCTGCTGGAGCATGAGGAACACGGTGACATGGCGGCCTGCGTTGCAGTCAATGAGCAGGGCAAGCTGGTGGCAGAGGATTTGTGGAACGGCTTCGATGAAGATTTTCAGGAGGCCGTGCAGAAATATTTCTCTGAAAAATGGAATATGCCGAAAAAAGAAGATGTGGTGTCAGAGATCATTGAAAAGGCTGCGCCGGTGCCGGACAACAGCGCGCAGGACTATTCGGATGTGCCTGTCTATTATGAGGCGTTCAGCTATGCCAAAGAAAATGACGAAGTAGATTTATACCGCACTTCCTATCGGCTGAACAGCGAGTGCAAGCAGGCAATCCATGAAGCGATTGCGGACAATTATGACGGGATGTACCTTGGCGATGATGCAGTCGATCAGGTGGTGAAGCAGTATGGCATGGAGCGTGTGGGCTACATCCTGGCGAACACTCTACACCATAAAAGCTATGATGGCCGCTTTTCTCACAGCAATAAGGAATGGGCAGAGCAGGTCAGTACCCCGGAGCATAACGCAGAGCGCATGACCTTCCGCACGGATTGGGTGGTTGACAGCCATCCGGCAATTCTGGATGGCTTTGTAACGATGTTCCGGGAAGAACTGGAAGCACAGAAAACACGGGAGCAGCCTTTTGTAAAGCAGTTCTATGTGGTAGAAAATTTGCAGGCCGCGCCCTTGAAAATTGAGCGGTTCGGCAATCTGGATGATGCAATGTCGCAGTACCAGACACTTCCCAGCCACTATATGAAAGCTCTGGGCGTGGAGAAAAATCCTGATCCGCTGCCGGGGTCGCTGGATATTTTGCAATGCAAGAACGGCATTGACACCATCGTGGAGGACTACAAAACGGTTCCGGGCTGGGATAACCCGTAAGAATCACGTTGTCCAGCCGTTACAGGGGGCCTTAGCCGTGCAGGATGTGGAACTGGCCTACGAATTGCCGGATGCCTATTTCCACATCCAGACCTGTGAGGACGGTTTCGACTATACCTTATATAATAAGGACTTCACGGAGCGGGATGGCGGCATCCTTGAAACGGATGGAGATAAGCCTGTGCAGGAGGCTATGACGGAGTTGTTAGCAGAGTTTAGCTGTGATGCAGCAGAGGGTAAAGTTATGGACGCGGCAGAACTGCGGGAACAGGCTGATATGGTGGCAGAGCAGCAGGCAGAAGTTTTGAAAGAAAAACTCGCCGCAGAAAGACCTGCGCCGGAAGAAACGCTCAGCTTTTATGTTGCGGAGTGTTTGGAGTTTACGTTTGCGGGAGAGTTCCACGACCATCTGACGATGGAGGAAGCGTTGGAAGTCTACGACAAGATTCCATCCGAACGGATGAACGCTGACAAGTGCATTGGATTCTGCATCGAGGAAGATGGCGGCTTTGTTGGAATATATGAGTTGGTCGTGAACGATAAAGTGCAGCGCGAGAACATCAACTCCATCAACTATTTCAGGGATGATAAGTTGGTGCAGCAGGCCATTTCCGATATGGAAAAACTGATGGCGGCACGACAGCAGAGTAAGGAGCAGGAACGCGGCAGTACGAAAAAGTCTGTTCTGGATGCCCTGCGCAGTCTGAAAGCCAAAAAGCAAGAGCAGCCTGCACAGGAACAGCCCAAACCGCAGAAAAGCAAAAAGAGAGGAGATATTGAGTTATGAGCAATGTGCGTTTTGATGAACTGGAATTGATGCTGATGGCGATGTTTGAGCAGCCGACACTCAAAGATACGATTCAGGTGTTGACGGAGATCCAGCCGCTTGTGGCAGAGGATGCAGAGATGTCTGCGCTTGTCCAGCAGACCATCCCGAAGATGCAGCGGTTGACTGAGCCGCAGTTCAAGGGGCTGGAGCTGGAATGGCATAGGCCGGAGGATGATGCAGGAAAATGAGTTCAGATGTGTTTGCAATCTATCAGATCGATAATTCTGAGAAAAACCGTGAGTATCGCTGCCGCAGCTATGAATACCAGATTCAGCATGGCTTTATGATAACCGCAGACAATTATGGCACGGGCTACTCTGGTACGGCTTCACGGGGAATGGGCGCGGAAGCGATTCGTAAAAAGATGGAAAGCATTAACCCGGACAAATTCAAAATTAGAAAATTTGGGGTTAGTGATGTCATCGGATTGACTGCGGCAAGCAAAACCTCTTTTTTCTATGTTGATAAGGATAGGCTGGTGAGATTCAACGGCTTTTTCCCAAAGCCCCAGAGCGGCACATACCTGATTCTTGATGAGGGCGGCTATCAGGTGGTAGGGCAAAAAGGAACATGGCTGGTATCGGATGAAGTAGAGGTCGATGGTCAGCGGTTTGTTCAGATGAGAAGTGAACAAACGAAGAATCCACCGCCGAGCATTATTCTTCACGAGAGTGGAGCCTTTGTGACGCAGACAGCTTTAGGTTTCGATGGAGAAGCTACCAGAAAGATGAGTGCTTTTTTACAAGGCCCAAAGCCTGAACTGCTGCACCATCAGAAGTTCTTTGAAAACGGTACAGCGGAACGCGCCAAAGAATCCGGCACAGAGCAAAACTACAATATGATAGATGGCTGCGTCAACAATGTACCCCAAAAGCCCCGGCGCATTGGCGGCAGGTGGTCGGTGCTTGATCGGCTGCATATTAAGCAGGCTGAGCGGCGACAAAAAGACAATACGCCGCAGCAGGAACAGGAAAGAAGCCGAAAAAGTTAAAATACCGTAATATCGTTGAGATGGCTTCCCCAAAAAGGAGGCCATCTTTTTTGCGGTAGAATCAAAAATGTAAAAAACTTTTTTACATTACGATTGATTTCCCGAAGCTGATGGTATATAATAATAGCAGAAGGGAGAGATAAAAAATGCGTTTTGATGAACTTTTTGAAAAGAGAAAACTGACAGGGACAAGATTAAAGGACTATATTCGCAGCAATGGATTCTCAAAAGTATCGTTCTGCAAGAAAACAGAGATTTCTCGCCCTACTTTAGATAAGATTTTGAATGGCGAGATAGATAGTAAAAGTACATTCGATAAGCATTTGAATAAAATTCTTACCAGTTTGAGCATTGACCCGGATACCTTGATGGGATTTTCACCGAGGGTGCAAAGTGTAGATGCCGTGTACTCGCAGAATGCGCCGATTGATTATCAGATGAATGATAAGGCAAAGATAGAGTACGATCTGTTGCAGGATATTCTAAACCTTTGCAGTGTTTATTATTAAAGGCGGAAGGCTATGAGTGAGCGAATTACAGCAGCCAACTTAGATGAAGTTATCAAAAGGAACGAAGTCATTGAGGAACAGATGAAGCAGAGTGCTTCGCTTATCTGGTCAAAATACAATCCGATGCAGATAAATTCTCCGATACAGTTGGCGTTACAGATTTTAAGACCGTATGGTTTGATACAGCTACCGATTGATAATCACTATTTGAGCGGAGCGATTTTTGTTCGGGATGGAAAACGAATCCCCTTGATAAATACGGCACTTCCGAGAGCAAATCAGTATTTTACTGCGTGGCATGAGATTTATCATCTATTGTTTGATGAGGTTTCTTTTGACCATTTGATTGAATCCGAAATCCTGATGGAAGAACGAAAAGCAGAATACTTCGCTGCGCTTATGCTTCTGGGAAACCTTATGCCGTATTTTGAGGGCTTAAAGGATATGGAGTTCCAAGCAAAAGCGTTTCAGTGCATGAACGCTTTCCAAGCTCCCTATAAGGCGGTGCTGATTTCTCTGTATGAAAGTGCAGTAAAGAATGGGAATACGGCTATTGCGGAAGAAGTTAAGGAAAACTTTGATGTGCAGGTTGAAGATATTGCACAGAGATTCCGCGATTTGGGATTGGATGATTCCCTTGTACGGCCTTCGTATGTAGTAAATGTAAGTCCGCTACAAGAGAAAATCAATAAGACGATTCGCAATGAGCCGGAAGTGGAATACCATAAAGACAATGAAGCATTTCTGAAAACGGTTTTAAGTGAATTTAAAATGCTGACGGGAGAGGCCGATGCTTAATATACCAGAGTATAAAGAATATGCTGGGGAGACCAAAATAGCACTTATGGATAACTCATCACTGGCATTTATGCACGAGTTGAGCCAGAGAAGTTATCCATCTGATGGAATCCTCAGCGTATACGATTTGATTCTGATACCAAAGTGGGTAATGGAGGAAATTGAGGATTCTACATACAGAAGCACCTATGTTGAGCAGCTTCAGGCACAAGGGTATCCTATTCGTTGGATTGATGAAACAAAGTACGGTGCTTTTGTCAATGATGAAGATGTGAACCTGTACTACATCGTTGAAGCTGCGGTATCGCGTGTGTCAGAATTGATGCGCTTCCTTCGCAGAAAAGTAAAAACCGAAGATCTGATTGATTTGCCTTCCGCAGAGGAATGGATGAACCGGCTGTACGATGAATGGCCGATTCATGGAAGAACGCTGTCAACGGGCCGCACTCTTAAAAAGAATGCGGGAGAAATCTCGTTGACGATCCTTGCTGAAATATTCGCGTGGTATCATGATGGAGTGGACAGCCTGACAATCTATACGCAGGATACGGATGCGCATGAGTTCCAAACGAATGCAGAGCGCATTTTAATTGGAAATTCTGAATTTACTCCTGCGCTGGATTCTCCGATTTCGGTGGCCTTTAAGTCAAATGACTTTATTTTGTGCCAGATGTATCGTGAGGGAGCCCTGACTTTGGATGCGGTGCGGCAGCTTCGCCACGATGATAGAAAATTGACTTATACACGGCAGCAAGCGGATAAGTCGATTATTTGCCGCAAAGAAGTTATAACGAAAGAGCAGTTCATTGATTTGATTCAGGATGCGACAGTTCAAATCCTGTTCTAAGAGTAATATGGTAGAAAAGGGTCAGCCCTAGTCTTTCGCAGGAAAGACCAGGGCTGGCTTTTTGTTTTATAGAGAGTGTTCGTTCTTTCGGGATTGCTGCTGTTCGCGCCGTGCTTCTCGTTCTGTTCCCAGAAGGTTATCTACATTGGCACATACAGTCTGGAGTTCCCTGTGGTAATCTTTGAAATAGTGGTAGGTGTCATACTGGGCATCTTTCTGAATGGTAAGCTGCTCATTTTCAGCCCGGAGGTCTTTCATGGTCGGGAACCTTCCATCTGGGGAGTGCTGCTTTAGGATGCGGAGGGCTTCTTCATATTTGGCAATATCCTCTGCATGAGCCTGACGGAAAGATTTCTTATTGCCGGATTTCAAGAAATCACCATAGACTGATTTTGTAGAAAGATACTGGCCTAAATAACGAATCTGCTCATTGACTTTTTTCAATTTTGCTTCGGTGAATTTGGCATCACTTCGGGCTTTTGCCATTTTAGATTGAATGGCGTCAGTGGTATCGGAGAGTTTTTCGTAAGAATCGTATCCATGTTCCTGCACATAAGCGACTGTTCGTGCCATCTGCTGCAAATTGGAAATCTTGACTTTCTGCGCATAGGCGCGGCTCTGCCGTGCTTTTACGCAGGTCTGCAAGTCAACCACAAGGCGCAGATCGGACTTAATGAACAAAATAGCCATAGGATCATCTGCTGCCCAATGAGGATTGTTCCGTTCTTTGTTCCGCGCATTTTCTGCAAAAATGCGGAGAAGCCTGTCGCGGTCATAATTAGAACCGAGGGCGCGGGCAGAAATAAATTTCTGTCGGTCAGCAGGAAGATAGCTGAATCGTCCGCGATGGTCTTTTACCAAAATTCCGTATTCTGCTTTTAATAATCGCTGAAACTCCTCAAAAGATATGGCACGTTCCGCAATGTCAGAAATGGCATTGCGGATTTTTTCTTTATCGGTTTCAAAGGTGGTGTGCATGGGTGTAATGCCATCGCCCAGGAGTTCCATGTTTGCGATGTCCAGATTCAGTTGCCCACGCCGCTGCGCATGGTACTCCTGTTGTGTGATTTTATCCGCAGCAGGGGAGAGCAGATCGACCTGATGCAGCCCTTCGCGCTGGCAAATATCCATCAAAGATTTTTGCAGGTGCTTCAAATAGTCTTTGGTAAGGTGGTGCTTGTATCCAGCCTTGCAGTCGATTGGCCGTTCGGTGTAGGTCTGAGGCTCTATATCGGATTTGCGCAGGCTGTTGATTATGATGTGGGTATGGATGTTGCCTGTTCCATTATTGCCATCTGTATGGGTGCAGACCAAAGCCTGATGCCCCGGAAAATTAGCTTTTGCGTATTCCAGCCCGATGGTCTGTGCACGTTCTCCTGTTAAATCGTGGTCGGCGTTATCTCTGGGGTCATGGCTGATAATGTAGTGGTGGCTTTTGATTTCATCGTAAGTGTTGTTCTTATGGTACTGCTGGTTTAACAGTTCACATTCAAGGTCAAAGGTTTCGGGATGACAGTTCAAACCGTCAAGATAAAATTCTTCCCGAAGCAGCATATTCCCACTTTCATCCAGAATGGGAACCAGATGAAACTCGTCGTGCTGGTATTTAAGATAGTCGATGGCACTCCCATAATTGGTATTTTTACTTGCGATGTGTTTTAGAATTGCCACGATATACACCTCCAAGCTGAACGATTTCCTGCCGTAGTTCACGGATTTCCGCAATGCACCTTTTTAGTTCTTCTAACATTCCGCGTGATGCCAGACCGCCGCCGTGAAAAAAGCGGGCAATCTGGTTGAGATTGTTCCCGATGCCTGCGGCCTGCACCGTCAAATTCTGAATTTCTCCCAGATCGGCAACGATATTATAATTGACTTCCAGCTTTTCGCGGAGAGCCTGTTTGCGTACAAAAGTACCAATCGGGTATCCGGCGTCTTTAGCGTATCCGGCTACCAGCTCATATTCCAATTCTGTGAAACGGATGTAAACTCGTTTCCCCCTATGAAGCGATTCGTCTTTCTTTGGTCGAGCCATAGCATAATCCTCCTGCATTTTATAGTTGCAGAGCAACTCCCGATAAGCCGTAGGCGTTCGGCTGCGAACACATTCATGTGGAGCCAGATAGCCAAAATCCAAGATTTTGTGCGTACCGTGGGAATGGGGAACGGAATCCCCATCAAGATTGCCGGGAACGAAAAATCACGAAAGTGAGTTTTGAGTTACTATAGGCGAATCTTGCGCTAAGAGAGAAAAGCCTCAGCGTTTTACCGTTTTCCGCAGGCCCATCAAAAAGATGCTTCTATAAATATGAATCCAAAGCCCCGATGCAGGATACACTTTTCAAATTTTTCTGTAATTTTTTCAAACACTGTATCCCCCAATGCCTTTCTGAATTCATATTAGTAAAGGGGGATTGATTTCCATGAAGCAGAAAGAACGATTTGATGAGAAGCCAAAGCAGGAGCTTGCGGAGCCTGAGCATCACAGAAAAGCCGTCATCAAGGGCATTACCGTATATGAATCGTTCCGGCCAGAAGGCAGCGAACAGTGGGATTGTCTGTTGCAGAGCATGGGAAAGCACTGAACAAGAACAATTTTTGAAATTCTGAAAAAATGTGCGCAGCAGCTTGATTTTTGTGCGGCAGCTTGGTAAAATACAGACGGGTTAAGTGAATAGTGCAATCAAAAGCCATTAACTTTCTGGATTTTACCATGCAATATGCGTGGAGACGGGAGGTTTAATGGCTTTGTTTTTTTACAAGGAAAAGAATAAAGACATACGGGCAGCGGCCTATCTGAGATTGTCCATCGAGGATGGCGACAAGGCCGAGAGCAACAGCATCGGCAACCAGAGAGAACTGATTCGGGATTTTGCTGCAGAACGGCCAGGACTGCATTTGGTCGAAGAGTACGCTGATGATGGCTACACGGGAACCAACTTTGAACGTCCGGGCTTCAAGCGGATGATGGAGGATATTAAATCCGGCAAAATCAACTGCATCATCGTCAAGGACTTATCCCGACTTGGTCGTAATTACATTGAGATGGGAAAGTATCTGGAACAGTTTTTTCCTATGATGGGGATTCGCTTCATCGCCATCAACGACAACTATGACAATGCGAACACCGAGAGCAGCGATTCGGACAGCATTGTGGTTCCGTTCAAGAATTTGCTGAATGATTCCTACTGCCGGGATATTTCCATCAAGGTGCGCAGCCAGCTGGACATGAAACGGCGCAAAGGTGAGTTCATCGGCGGTTATGCAATCTACGGCTACTGCAAAGACAAACGGAACAAAAACCGTCTGGTGGTAGACGAGTATGCAGCAGATATTGTCCGCTCTATCTACCGCAGAAAACTGGAAGGAATGAGCGCACAGGCGATTGCCGAGCAGCTGAACAGCGAGAACGTGCTGGCTCCCAGCGAGTACAAACGGCTGTGCGGTTTGAACTATCACAGTGGCTTTAAAGCTGGCACTCATGCAAAGTGGCAGGCAATTCAGGTGCTTCGGATTCTGAAAAATGAAGTCTACACTGGAACGATGGTGCAGGGCAGGCGGCAGAAGATCAATTACAAAATCAAAAAAATTCGGGATGTGGAAGAATCCGGCTGGATCAGAGTTCCCAATATGCACGAAGCCATCATTCCGCAAAAGCTGTTCGATACCGTGCAGGAGGTCTTGAAACTGGACACTTGTGCATCGAAAGGACAGCAGGCTGTCAATCTATTTTCGGGCATCGTTCGCTGCGGCGGCTGTGGGCAGAACATGGTGCGGCGCACGGTGTCGAAAAACGGAAAGAAATATATTTATCTGCACTGCGTCACAAACCACAATGGTTTGGGCTGTTCCTCACATCTTATCAGCGAAAGTAAGCTGGCCGAAGTGGTGCTGGCCGCATTGCAGGGAAAAGTTCAGCAGATCAGCGGACTGGAACATCGGCTGGATGAAATCAATGAGATCCCCAAGAATGAACGCAGACTGAAATCTGTGGAAGAACATCTGAAAATGCTGGAGCAGGAAGAACAGAAATACCAGACCTTGCGCCGACAGCTTTATGAGGATATGAGCAGCGGTATTGTCAGCAAGGAAGAGTATAAGGAATTCAGCCATTCCTTTAATGAAAAGGTTGAAACCATCCGCAAGGCCAAAGCAGAAATGAACCGCCAGAGGGATTGCCTGAACAATCTGGATGTGGAACATCTGCCATGGATCGAAGATTTCAAGTCCTACCAAAACCTGACAAGTCTGAACCGCCGCGTTCTAGTGGAACTGGTAGAGAGCATCACAGTCTATGACAAAGAACACATTCATATCCAATACCGCTTCGATCAGGAAATTCGCAATGTGCTGGAATATTGCAGTAGTGTTCCGGCAGAAGAAACGGAGGAAAGTGCAGTATGAAGTGTGTAAGCTATACCCGGACACTTCCTTGGAAGAACCATCAAGGAGAACTGACGATTGCCGAGCAGAATCAGCGCATTGCGGCATATCTGGCGGAACATAAAGAACTGGATTTGCAGAAAAAGTATTCTGACCGCAAGAACGATGAAAAGGCGCGCACCGCGTTCGACCAAATGACCAATGATGGCGTAGAGCGAAAATTTGACTGCATCATTGTGGCATCCATGTACTACTGCGGGCCTGATTTCCCGGCGGCACGGCAGGCAATCGAGGAAACGCTCTATGCAGCGGGCATCAACCTGATCGTGCTGGAGGAGAGTTTGGATACCAGAGCCGTCAGCCGAAAAGAAGTTGAGGACTATTTTGAAGCAAAACGTTGTGAGATGCACGCGGAAATCATGTTTGCGTGGAGAAGGAAACAAGGCGCAGGATTCCGGCTGACAAACTCTGTGCCGTTCGGTTATATCCGCAGAAACGGCGAAAGCAATATGGTAAAGGATGAAGAAGTTGCTCCATATTTGAGCGAGGCTTTTTTCAGATATGCGTCCGGCCAGAAAATGCGTGATATTGCAAAGTGGTTGAACGAGCAAGGCGTGGAACCCCCAATGAAACACAAAAAGAGAATCCTGGGAAAGCCTTATGATGCAGAGCCCGACCAGTGGACAACGGATATGCTTCGTTGCTTGTTCCGAAATCCGACTTATACAGGTGCGACGGCAAATGGAAGCCGCCAGATCATTGCAGAAAAATGCCACGAACCATACATAACCAAAGAACAGTTCTATGCTTTCCCTTGCAATATGAGGGAGGGGGAGAACAAAATCTCCATTCGGAAAAGCTACAAAAAACCGAACCCGCTGGCAAAACACATTGTCTGCACTTGCGGCCACGCACTCTGCTGGCACAAGGATAAGAGAACAGGGGAAGAACTTTTCTATTGCCGTTACTGCCGTGCACACAAGGAAAACGGAAAGAATCTGAAAGTCCCGGCAGCTACCATTTATAAAAATGTGATGGATGCTCTGGAACTGGAACATCTGGAAGAAGAAAAGCTGGCTGTAGCGATTCAGCAGGGAGCAGGCAAGAAAGCAATCGAGGTAGTTCGAGCCGAAAAGTCGTTGCAGATGAAGTCCGTTCTGGCTGAACTGAATATGGAACAGTTTCGCCGTGTGCCGCTGTATGAGAGTTATATGGCCGATGAAATCACCGAAGAACAATATGGTGCCGAACTGCTAGACTACGAAGAAGCACATCGGAAATTGAATGAACAGCTTACAGCAATTATGGAAGATACGCTGGTATGGGAACGGGCGTTGAGCCTGCGCAATCCATGGATTCAGCAGATGGCACAGTATAAGACCCCGGAGGAACTTGACCGCAATTTTGTGAAAAAGTATATCGAGCAGGTCACGGTTACATTACTGGACGATGGACAGGCAGAAATCAGCCTGACCATGAAAACGGATGAATGGAAACAGATACTTAGTCGGATAGAAGTGGAGGGTACAGACAGTGGCACGAAAGAGTAGAAAAAATCTCCCGCAGCCGGAACAGGCGGCAGCTTCTGTGCTGCTCCCGGAACTGGAAGAAGCAAAAATACCTGCGGCAATCTATGGGCGGCTTTCTGTTGAGGATGGAGAAAAAGAAGAAAGCATGGAAACGCAGATCGCGCTGGTGCAGGATTATATCAATCGCAGCAGGGAACTGAGCTATGTGGATACCTACTTCGACAATGGATTTACGGGAACAAATTTCAAGCGGCCTGCATTTACCCGCCTGATGAATGATGTGCGGCAGAAGAAAATCAAGTGCATCGTGGTGAAAGACCTCTCACGCTTTGGCCGCAACTATCTGGAAGCAGGATACTATATCGAAACGGTGTTTCCGTTTTTGGGTGTTCGATTGATTGCTGTTACAGATAATTTTGACAGTACGCGCAAAGAGGACATGGAAAGTCTGGCTCTCCCGATTCGGAATATGGTCAACGCAATGTACGCGAAAGACATATCCAAAAAGATATGGACTTCTTTGCAGCGTAAGAAAGAAGCAGGCTATGCAGTCGGAAACGATGCTCCGTATGGCTATATTCGGAACCCCATGACAAAGCGTAATGAAATTGACCCGGAAGCTGCATTTTATGTGCAGTTGATTTTCCAGTGGGAACTGATGGGCGTACCAATTTTTGAAATCGCCCGACGAATGACATTGCTGCAGGTTCCGACTCCACGGGAGTGGCATAGAAAAATGGTTGAGGGAAAAGAAGTGCTTACCTGTAAAAAGTGGGGCGTAACTACGATACGGCACATCTTGGAAAATCAAACCTATGTGGGCGATACCATCAACAATAAAAGTACACAGAAGTTATTCGCAGGACAGGACAAGCGCGACCTTCCGAAAGAACAGTGGTATGTGGCAAAGAACACACATCCGGCCATCATCGCAAGGGATGATTTTGAAAAGGTGCAAAAAATCTTGGACAAGAATCGAGCGGTATTCCATACCGTAAGAGCAAAGTCGGAGCAGATTCGGGCAGAATATCAGAATGACTTTGCAGGAATGGTGTTTTGTGCAGACTGTGGCAGACCGATGGAGTTTGAACGACTGCCGCATGGAGCGGAAGAAAGTAAAAAGGTCTGCTATTACATCTGCAAGGCAAGACAGGCTGACGATAAGTGCATCGGCCACCAGATTCCGGAAAAACTGCTGAAAGCCCTGATAATGGATCAGCTGCATTTGTTCATTGTCCAGCTGAGCGATAAACGGAAGGTGCTGGAAGAATTGCAAAAATTCGAGGATGTGCAGAATCCCGTTTACCGGGCAAAGGGTGAAATTATGAGCCTGACCGATAAAGTCAGCCAGATGGCCAAGAAGCGGGAACAGCTTTATGCGGACTATGTGGCTGGTGTGGTGGATTCCGAAGATTACCAACTGATTCGGGAAGATTATTCCAGACAATACGATGGCCTGCGAGCCGCGCTGCAGGAAGCGGAGAACAAAAAAGTTCAGGTAGAACAGCAAATCGAAGAATACCTGAATATGACTTCTCATTTGGAAGAACATCTGGACAACTTTGAATTTGACATTCAGTTGGTAAAATCCCTTGTGCAGAAAATCGAAGTGAGTGCGGACAAGCGGATTCGGATTGTTTTCGGATTTCGGGATGTGTTTACAGAACTTGGAAAGGAGAGTGCAGAAACATGATTGCAGCGTATCAGCGCATTTCAAGGGCTGATGGCGATCTGGGTAAAGATGGCAAAGATAAGAGCAACAGCATTGAAAACCAGAAAGAACTGATCCTGCGGTATATCTCCTGCAAAGAAAGCCTGCAAAATGTGCCTGTGATGGATTTTGTGGATGACGGCTACACAGGCAGCAATTTTGACAGACCTGGATTCCAGCAGATGATGGATGGTGTGCGCAATGGCAAGATTGATACTATCATCGTGAAAGACCTTTCCCGTTTTGGCCGTGATTATATCGGTGTGGGTGAGTACATGGAGCAGATTTTTCCTTTGCTGGGGGTAAGGCTCATTGCCATCAATGACAACTATGATAGCAATAATTATAAAGGTACAACGCTGGGGATGGATGTGGTCGTCAGTAATCTGGTAAATACCATGTACTGCCGGGATGCAGGAAAGAAACTGCGGACTGCAAATCAGGTCAAGTGGCGTAAAGGCATCACAACTGCATCTGCTGCACCGTTCGGCTATCAGTTCGACCCAGACAAAAAGGGCGCATTTATCATCGACCCGCCAGCAGCAAAAATCGTGCGGCGTATTTTCGACCTTGCGATTCTGGGGCTAGGTACAAGAGAGATAGCAATGATGCTCAATGACGAAGATGTTCCTGTGCCGAGCGTATATAACAAAGAAAATAAGGCGTATGGCAAGGAAACGACCTATACCATAGCTCCTGTGATCTTATGGGATAGTTCTCGCGTTTGGAAAATCCTCACGGCGTATGTGTATACCGGGGCGATGGTTTTGGGCAAAACCAAAACACTGATTTCCGGCAAAAGCATTATCAGAACAGTTCCCAAAGGGCAGCAGTACATTACAGAGGGAACCCATGAAGCAATCGTAAGTCGTGAAGAATTTGAAAAAGCGCAGCTTGTCATAAAGAGCAACAGCCATAAAGTACTGATGGGCAGCGTGGACTTCCCATTGAAAGGCAAAGTTCGCTGCGGAAATTGCAGACGAGTAATGGCGCACAATTTTAAACAGGTTGTGCCGACATTCTGGTGCAGAGAGGGCTTGGAACTGGTTGGGCAGACCCAATGCACATCTGAGATATTTCAGGTCAGTGATATTGAAAATGCTGTCTTTCAGGCACTGAAAAAGGAACTTTCTCTGCTGGATTCCCTCTACGGCGATATTCAAAAAGAGGAACAGGATTTGAAAGAAGCCCACAAAAAGGCAAACCGCCGAAAAACTCTGATGGAACAGGAATTAAAAAATCTAAAGGGAGAAAAGATGCGGATGTATGAAGAATATGCAGCAGGAACACTCCCATTGGATACCTACAAGCAGAAAAAGCAGGAGTGTGGCAGACGAATTTCAGAGGTGCAAGAGCAAATTGAACAATCCAAAGCGGAAGAATCCGCTGAGAGCGTTGTGCCGGGAACGGTACGCGCAGCAGCGGAGCAGGCAGAAAATTTCCTGCACGGGACGAGGCTCACAGCGGGTATGGTGTCGGCCTTTATCGAAAATGTCTTTGTGCATGATGGAGGACGCATCGTGGTTCGGTTCAAATATGAGCAGAGCATACAGGATACTGTAAAAGCACTGCATACAGGCTGAATTTGAGATAGGACTGGGTTTGCCCATGTTGGAACATCAAAGCGTGTGCTATAACATGGGCAACAGACCAGTCGGAAAGAGGACATTATGAAAGCGATTCGATGGCTGTTAAAATTGGTGCTGGTGATGATAACCCTGCCGCTGCTCCTTGCGGTGTGGCTGGCAAAGTGGTTTGTGGCATTTCTGCATCATTGTTCGACATGGATTTTCTATCTGCTGGGCAGTGTGCTACTGGCAACGGCGATCCTTTCGTTCTTGATGCAGCAGTCGCAAGGGGTGGAAGCACTTCAAATGCTGATCGGTGGATTTGTGATTTTTATGGTCCCGCAGGTGGTTGGCAGCATGGTGATTCTTCTGGAATTGGCGGCAGTAATGCTTCGGCAGGTGTGGTACATATAAGATGTCCGCCCTGGATAGCCTGCCTTTGAAACTGCACGAAAAAACAACACCCGTCTGGGTGAGGGGATTTGTGAATCTTCTCGACCAGGCGGGTGTTTCATTCCGCAGGAATGTGATAGTGATAGAGTGAGCGTTTCTACCTATATATAATGGAATGCCGCCACAGCCACCGACTATACGGTACTATGACGGCATTATTTTTTATCGTCTGGAATGAACTGCACGACATCATTGGGAGTGCAATCGAGCATCTGACAGAGTTTTTCCAACGTGGATAGTGTAATATTCCGATTCTTTTTCAGAGTGTCCAGCGTTTTGTTGTCCAAGCCGTTTTTGAGAAGCTGGTACTGCGTTACCTGCTTGCGGCGCATAGTTTCCCACAGAGGAGTAAAATCAATCAAAGCTGTCACCACTTTTGCTTGTAAAAAACGTTTTGTACGTTTCATTATACGGGTTGGGTATGCAAATGGATATTGTGGAGATACCCACAATGCGGTATAATAAGTAAGATAGAGAGTCTGCAAATAGTGTTTGCCCATGTTATGACATTAATGATAATGCTATAACATGGGCAACTTTGTAATAGGAAGAAAAAGTGGAAGGAGGGAGAAATGTGGCAAGCGATAGTCATGCTAAAAGGCCAATTGTGGTAGAACGACGCAAGGAAAAGGGAAGAAAAAAGACACCTCGCCTGACAAAGACCTATGATGTGAAAATAATTCCTGCAACAGTGGGTGTCGTGGCGGAAACAGAAGAACCACCTAAAAAGCGTGTCGCTGCATACTGTCGTGTCAGCACAGATCAGGAGGTGCAGGAAACCAGTCTGGAAGAGCAAATGGCACATTTCAACACTGTTATAGCGGAGCATCCAGACTGGGAGCTGGCAGGCATTTATGCGGATGAAGGAATCTCTGGTACACAAGTTAAGCATCGAGTGCAGTTTCAGCAGATGATAGAGGATGCAAAGGCTAAGAAAATTGATCTGATTCTTACGAAGTCTATCAGTCGTTTTGCTCGTAATGTGGTGGACTGCCTGACTAATATTCGATTGCTGCGGAACCTCCGGCCACCGGTCAGTGTGTATTTTGACAAGGAACGCTTGGATAGTCTGGATGAAAAGGCAGAAGTATTTCTGACGATGCTGGCTTCTTTCGCACAGGAGGAATCCCGAAGCATCTCCACTAATATCAAGTGGGCAACTCGAAGCCGGATGAAAGCCGGAACGCAAAAAATCAGTACGACGAGTCTGCTGGGCTATGATACGGACGATGATGGCGAAATGGTGATTGTTACCAACGAAGCTGAAATTGTTCGTACCATCTATATGAGCTTTGATAAGGGAATGCACCCGGCAGAAATTGCAGAAAAGCTCAATGCGTTGGAAATCAGGACAATCAAAAATAACCCGTGGACGGGTGAATCGGTCAAGAATATCCTGCGGAATGAAAAATACTGTGGCGACGTTCTGATGCAGAAAACCTATACGGTAGATTGTTTGACCCACAAGACCAAGAAAAACGAAGGCGAGGTGGAGCAGTATTTTATACCAGACCATCACCCCGCAATCGTAGAGCGGGAGGTCTGGGATAAGGCACAGGTAAGGCTGGAACAGATTGCAGGCAAGCGGAGGCGTATTCGCCAAAAGCAGCAAAGGCTGATTCCATTACGAAAGGGAGTGCTGTTAGGATTCGTCCCCATCAGACCAACATGGAAGGCTGTTTCCCTCAAGAGATTGGAAACGGCAACAGAAAAGGTGATGGCACTGGTTGATACAAAGCCAGAGCAGGTACACATAGAATATGAAAGCGAGGAATGTGAAATGGAAATTTTGAAAGGATTTGAGGTAATCAATCTAAAGCAACCGAAAGGCGAGTCTGTTATGACGGTGACTTCAAACAGTCTGAAATTCAATAAGGCAACAGCTGTAGAGTTAAACTACGCGCCTTACATCAAGGTGCTGCTCAACGCAAAGACCAGGCAGATTGCGATTCAGCCTTGTTCAGAAAAAGATCCGAATGCGATCAAGTTCAGTAATGAGGAAAGCAAGCAGACTTATGCAATCAGCATTAAGGTGCCGGCTATCCAGGTAGAGTTTCGGAGAATGCTGCCTTTCGAGGATGACAACGGTGGTAAACTTAGCTATACCTTGAATGGAACCTTGTACCCGGATGAGCAAGTTGTCATTTATGATATTGGGGATGTGAAACCGGAAACAGAAAAGAAACGCCGGGGCAGAAGAAAAAAATCTGAAATTGAAGCAGAACAAAAAGAGAACTAAGAATAATATTTGAAGATTTGGTAGTGGCTCCCACTTGTGATTCAAAGGAAACTTTGAGTTGCAGGTGGGAGATTTTTTATTGTGAAAAAGGCTATCTTCCTGACAAATCAGATGAATCTTTGCCGGACTTTTAACGAATGTCTATTTTTTAACAAAGAACATGATGGAGAGGGAAAAGTGTATCGCTTGCTCGAAAATTAAAAATCTTAGTCTTTTTTAACAAAAATCTCATGGCATTTTTGACACCCATCTTTTCGGGCTGTTGATGGCATGTTGGATCGAATTTCTGCTTTTGATGGAAAAATCAGAGATAAGCAGGATTTTTGGAAAAGATTGATATGGAATCCTGTAAAGATATGGCGCAGCACAGAAAAAGATTAAACGAGGAATCTTTTATGATTGAAAAAGGTGAAGAACCTAGATCATCAGCGGTAAAAATGAAGATTAGGGCAAAAAAATAGACCGCCAAAGAGAAAAATGACGGAATATCAAGGAAAATCAAGGATTTGCGGCGGGATGTGGCAGCACTTCTAAAATAGAAATTTGTGAAAAATGTTGTCCAAGACTTGACATCGGGCGGCGGGTACTGCCTGCCCAAGGACACTAAACAGCTGCTCGCAAATTATGCCGATGTACCGGAAAATTTAATTGAAGCAATCTTGACATCAGGGGGCTACGTCGGCCTGTCCATTGCTGTCCTGCTGAGCCAGCACCACCATGTCACGGCTGTTGACATCGTGCCGGAAAAGGTGGAGCTCATCAACCAGAAAAAATCGCCCATTCAGGACGACTACATCGAAAAATACCTCACCGAGAAAGATCTCGACCTGACGGCTACGCTGGACGGGGAGACGGCCTATCGGGACGCTGACTTTGTGATCATCGCGGCCCCCACCAACTACGACAGCCGGAAGAATTTCTTCGATACCTCGGCGGTGGAGGCGGTCATCCGGCTGGTGATGAAGGTGAACCCCGAGGCTGTCATGGTCATCAAGTCCACCATCCCGGTGGGCTTCACGGCCAGTGTCCGTGAAAAATATCAGTGCGGGAATATCATCTTCAGCCCGGAGTTCCTGCGGGAGTCCAAGGCACTATACGATAATCTCTACCCGAGCCGCATCATCGTAGGTACGGATATGCAGGATGAGCGCCTCGTGGAGGCGGCACACACCTTTGCTTATTTGTTACAGGAAGGTGCTGTCAAAGAGAATATCGACACCCTCTTCATGGGCTTCACCGAGGCCGAGGCGGTCAAGCTGTTCGCCAACACCTATCTGGCCCTCCGCGTTTCCTTCTTCAACGAACTGGACACCTACGCCGAGATGAAGGGGCTCGATACCCGGCATATCATCGAGGGCGTCTGCCTCGACCCCCGCATTGGCACACATTATAATAATCCCAGCTTTGGTTACGGCGGCTACTGCCTGCCTAAAGATACCAAGCAACTCCTCGCCAACTACGAGGATGTGCCGGAAAATCTCATCGAGGCCATCGTGGAGTCCAACCGCACCCGCAAAGATTTCATTGCAGACCGGGTGCTCCAGATGGCGGGCTACTACAGCTATGGGGAAGAGAACGAGTATAACGCGGCGGACGAGAAGCCCTGTGTCATCGGCGTCTACCGCCTGACCATGAAGGCCAACTCCGACAACTTCCGTCAGTCTTCCATTCAGGGCGTCATGAAGCGTATCAAGGCCAAGGGCGCGACAGTTATCATCTATGAGCCGACTTTGGAGAATGGCACTACCTTCTTCGGCAGCGAAGTGGTGAACGATCTGGACGTTTTCAAAAAGCGCAGCCAGGCCATCATCGCCAACCGCTACGACAGCTGTCTGGATGATGTACAGGACAAAGTCTACACCCGCGACCTGTTCCGTCGGGATTAAAGTGGATCGTTTTAAGCGCCGCAGGAGGGGAGACCGCCTGCGGCATTTTGGCAGCCGGGCCGGACTACTGTCAAAATAGACACAATTCCCGAATATCACGGGAAAAGTTTGTTAATAAATTATCCATCTCCCGTCCTTGCAATACACACATATTTTGTTTATAATAGTGTCATAGGGGCTAAGACCCCGAGAGTGAGCGAAATTCGATTCCGAAGAATGAATTGAGAGGAGAATAATCACTATGGGTTTAGGTAAAAAGACGATCGACGATCAGAACTACTGCGGCAAGAAGGTCCTTGTCCGCTGTGATTTCAACGTCCCCATGAAGGACGGCGTCATCACCAACGAGAACCGCATCAATGCGGCTCTGCCCACCATCCAGAAGCTGGTCAACGATGGCGCTAAGGTCATCCTGTGCAGCCATCTGGGCAAGCCCAAGAACGGCCCCGAGGCAAAGTTCAGCCTCGCTCCCGTTGCTGTGGCTCTGAGCGCAAAGCTGGGCAAGACCGTTGTGTTCGCCGATGACGACAATGTTGTGGGCGAGAACGCAAAGGCTGCTGTTGCCGCAATGAACAACGGCGATGTCGTTCTGCTGCAGAACACCCGTTTCCGCAAGGAAGAGACCAAGAACATGCCTGAGTTCAGCCAGGAGCTGGCTTCTCTGGCAGATGCATACGTTGACGATGCATTCGGCAGCTGCCACCGTGCACACTGCTCCACCGCAGGTGTCACCGACTACATCAAGGATACCGCTGTCGGTTACCTGATGGAGAAGGAGATCAAGTACCTGGGCAACGCAGTCAACGATCCCGTTCGTCCCTTCACCGCCATCCTGGGCGGCGCAAAGGTCGCCGATAAGCTGAACGTCATCTCCAACCTGCTGGAGAAGGTCGATACCCTGATCATTGGCGGCGGCATGGCTTACACCTTCGTCAAGGCACAGGGCTACGAGGTCGGCAAGAGCCTGTGCGACGATACCAAGCTGGATTACTGCAAGGAAATGATGGCCAAGGCCAAGGAGAAGGGCGTGAAGCTGCTGCTGCCCGTGGACGCAGCCTGCATCAAGGAC
>ENA-OPWC01000342-OPWC01000342.1-human-gut-metagenome-genome-assembly--contig:-NODE-342-length-41241-cov-2.983708_pt1 | contig 41241 bp, 39 predicted proteins | sample MGYA00241504_ERZ502000 | MGnify/ENA primary metagenome ERZ502000 (study PRJEB25962, sample SAMEA2042005) | human gut metagenome | biome: human gut; feature: human-associated habitat; material: faeces...
ATAATAACATATTTTTATTTGACATAAAAAACAAAAATTATCAATATTAAATAGCTGAGCAGTTCGTTTATAAAAAGCTTGCCGGCAAGACCAAAGTTACATCAGAACATTTATTTGCCAAAATGCTTTGACTTATGTTAAAATATATTGATATGAAAAATTGTCAGGAGGGAGTTTAATTGGAAAAGTTTTTTAATTCAGATTCTGCCTATGAAAAATGGGTCAGAAAGAATAAAAAAAAGAAAAGCTCACAGCAGTTTGAAATCGGAAAAAAGAAATATCTGAAAGGGCTTAAAGGAAGAGTGCAAAACAATCTAAGTGGATTTTTAAGGGTATTGGTTACGGCACTTATTGTTTTTTTGCAGGTATTGCTTATAACATTTCTGCCATTTTTGCTCAGACAGTTTACGGTATATTTTTATTTTATAGTTGAAATTATATCTGTTATTGCGATTGTTACTTTGGTAAACCGCAATCAGAGTCCTTCTTACAGGCTTGCGTGGATATCCATAGTGCTTCTGCTGCCTATAAGTGGTTTCTTTATGTATTATTTGTGGGGAAGGTCAGGAAAAAAGAGAAAATATCTTGATTTGTATATACTAAGGCAGATATCTTACGGAAACAAATTTTTATTGGGAGATAAAAAACTTGTAAATGATTATATAGACAAAAATCCGGTGGCAGGCCGTATGGTTAAATATATGTCTGCTGAGAAATATATGTTTACGGGAGGCAATGAAGTAACCTATTATCCTATGGGTGAAGATGTTTTTGAAGATATATTTGAAGACCTTGAGAAAGCCGAAAAATTTATACTTATTGATTTCTTTATAGTTGCTGAGGGGGCACTGTGGGATAAAATGCATGAAATACTTCTTAGAAAAATTGCAGAAGGTGTTGAAGTGAAGTTCATGTATGATGATTTTGGAGCTGCAATCAGAACCGGCAAGTACTTCAAGAGAGTTCTTGAAGATGAGGGATTTGAGGTGAGAATATTCAATCCGATACACAAGTATACGGGAGAACTTTATATGAATTTTCGCTCGCATCAAAAAATACTCATAATAGACGGTGAAGTAGGATATACAGGAGGATTTAATCTTGCAGATGAATATGCAAATCTTATTGAGCGTTTTGGTGTATGGAAAGATACAGGTGTAAGAATATGCGGTGAGGGTGTATGGGGACTTACTGTTGTATTTTTACAGATGTGGGAAGTATGCGGAAGAGATGATGTGCATATAGATTATCTTAAATATAAAGCGGTATATCCGAGAGTTGGAAACACATATTGCCAGGTAATATCGGACGGACCGGCAAATAATCCGAGAAACCCGATAGAAAGCATTTACAATCAGATGATAATGTATTCAAACAAATATCTTTATATAACTACACCATATCTTATAATAGAAGATTATATGAAACAGTCTCTTATCGAGGCGGTAAAGAGGGGCGTGGATGTAAGGATAATTACGCCAAATATACCGGACAAAAAGCAGGTGAAGATGCTTACAAATTATAACTATGGTGTCTTACTCAGGGAAGGTGTAAGAATTTATGAATATACGCCGGGATTTATACATGCAAAACAGATACTTACGGAAGATGCAGTTATTGTTGGCACTATAAATATGGATTACAGAAGTTTTTATCTGCACTATGAAAATGGGGTGTGGATGTCGGGAAAACAGATTCAAAATGCTGTAAGGAGAGATTTTGAGAAAACATTTGAGGAAAGCAGGGAAATTACTTATCAGGATTGGCTTAACAGACCGAGAACATGGAAAATGATTCAGCCAATATTAAATGTATTTTCAACATTATTATGATTTGACGCAGAAGCGTTTTTGAAAAGAGGAGGCAAAATGGTTTATACAAATGTATGTAAGCATTGTCACAAAGTTTTTAAGTCAAAGATAAGAACACTTTGCTGTAAAGAATGCCGCAGTGTTGACGATTCGCAGCTTGATGATATTGTGGCATATCTGAGAATGTATCCAAACAGTAATGCACTTCAGATATCGGAGGAACTTGGAATACATCCGTATGAGATAATAAAATTTATGGATGAGGGCTGGCTAAATACCGTAAATGGTACGTTCAGCCGTTTGGAGGATGACGAATGATTAGTTTTATAAAAGGAAAACTGGTTCACATATATGAGAATGTTATTATAGTAGAAAATAACGGGATAGGTTATGAGATATTTGTGCCTGTGTCGGTTATAGGAAATATGCCGCTTGTAGGCAGTGAAGTTATGATATATACATATATGCATGTAAGAGAGGATGCATTGCAGCTTTTTGGTTTTCTTGACAGAGATACGCTTGAAATATTTAAGCTTCTTATCACTGTCAGCGGAATAGGACCAAAAGGAGCTATATGTGTTCTTGGAACATTATCTGCGGATGACATCAGATATGCGGTTATGGCAGAGGATGCAAAGACGATTGCAAAGGCACCGGGGATTGGAGCAAAGACTGCAAGCAAAGTGGTTATTGAACTCAAAGATAAGCTTAAAATGCGTGATGTGGCAGAAAATATTTCGTCAGAAATTGACGGGCAGCAGAGTATATTTGATGACGGTGGTTCAAAGCAGGCAGTATCAGATGCCATAGAAGCACTTGTGTCACTCGGTTATTCCGCAACGGAAGCGACTAAGGCAGTCAGAAAAGCTGATGCAGGTGACGATGTTACGGTTGAAGAACTGCTGAAACTGAGTTTGAAATACTTATATTCATAATGGAGAAAATAGATGGCAAAAAGGAGTATAACAACAGAATTTACAGAGGAAGATGCGGGTATAGAAACGACGCTAAGACCTAAATTCTTGAAAGACTATATAGGTCAGGAGAAGGTTAAGGGTAATCTTAAAATATACATAGAAGCGGCAAAACAAAGAGGCGAGGCTCTCGACCATGTTCTTTTATATGGCCCGCCGGGGCTTGGAAAAACTACACTTGCAGGAATTATCGCAAATGAGATGGGGGTAAATTTTAAAGTAACTTCAGGACCTGTTATAGAAAAAACAGGTGACCTTGTTGCAATTTTAAATGGTCTTGCAGAAGGAGACCTGCTGTTTATAGATGAGATACACAGGTTAAACAGACAGGCGGAAGAAGTGCTTTATTCGGCAATGGAAGATTACGCAGTTGATATTGTGATAGGAAAAGGGCCTACGGCAAGGTCTATAAGAATGGATCTGCCTAAATTTACGCTGGTAGGTGCAACTACAAGAGCAGGAATGCTTTCAGCACCTTTGCGTGACAGGTTTGGAGTTGTGAACAGAATGGAATTTTATACAACGGATGAACTTTATAAGATTATCACAAACTCAGCAAAAGTGCTTGGCGTAGAGATAGAAAAAGATGGTGCAATTGAACTTGCAAGACGTTCCAGAGGAACACCAAGACTTGCGAACAGAATGTTAAAACGTGTGAGAGACTTTGCACAGATAAAATATGACGGCAGGATAACAAAAGAAGTTGCTGACTTTGCACTTGATCTGCTTGAGGTAGATAAACTTGGACTTGACAACACGGACAGACAGATAATACTCACAATGATAAATAATTTTGGAGGAGGGCCGGTCGGACTTGAAGCACTTGCCGTATCAATAGGTGAAGATGCCGGAACTATAGAAGATGTGTATGAACCATATCTTGTACAAAACGGACTTGTTGCAAGAACGCCGAGGGGAAGAAGTGTTACAAAAGCCGGTTATGAGCATTTTGGAATTTCATTCTCAGAGGAATAATGATTTCAAAAATATTTTAACAATTGCGATAAATTAAAATATATAGTACAATAAAATGTGGTGTTGTATAAGACATAGTCAAATATGGCATATTTTGAATGATAAACAGAAAATATAATTTAAGGAGAAATATATAAAATGGAACAGAAGCAGATAATATTAACAGGAGACCGTCCTACAGGCAAACTCCATGTAGGTCATTATGTAGGTTCATTAAAAGAGAGAGTAAAATTACAGAACTCAGGAAAATTCGATGAAATATATATCATGATAGCAGATGCACAGGCTCTTACTGACAATGCAGAGCATCCGGAAAAAGTAAGACAGAACATTATTCAGGTTGCACTTGATTATCTTGCATGCGGTCTTGACCCGGAAAAATCAACTATCTTTATCCAGTCTATGGTACCTGAACTTACTGAGCTTACATTTTATTACATGAACCTTGTAACAGTATCGAGAGTTCAAAGAAACCCTACCGTAAAAGCAGAGATAAAAATGCGTAATTTCGAGGCAAGTATTCCGGTTGGATTTTTCTGCTATCCAATAAGCCAGGCCGCTGATATAACAGCATTTAAGGCTACAACAGTTCCGGCAGGTGAGGATCAGGAGCCGATGATTGAACAGACAAGAGAGATTGTAAGAAAGTTCAATTCAGTATATGGAGATACATTGGTAGAACCACAGATACTTCTTCCGGATAATAAAGTATGTTTAAGACTTCCAGGTACAGATGGCAAAGCTAAGATGAGTAAGTCGCTTGGTAACTGCATATATCTTTCTGATACAGAAGAAGATGTTAAGAAAAAGGTTATGAGTATGTATACAGATCCAGATCATATTAAGGTATCGGATCCTGGTAAGATAGAAGGTAATACTGTATTTACATATCTTGATGCATTCAGTAAGGAAGAAGACTTTGGATTATTCTTACCAGAGTATAATAACCTTGATGAATTAAAAGACCACTATAAGAGAGGTGGACTTGGTGATGTTAAGGTTAAGAAGTTCCTTTTAAATGTTCTTAACAAGGAATTAGAGCCAATCAGAAATAGAAGACACGAATATGAGAAGGATATTCCTTATGTATACGAGATACTTAAACAGGGAACTAAGAATGCTTATGAGGTAGCAGAACAGACATTAAGCGAAGTTAAGGCTGCTATGAAGATTAATTACTTTGATGATGTTCAGCTTATAAATGCACAGTCAGAAAAGTACAGCGGATAATAAAAAGGCACTGTGCCATATATGTATTCAGGATGAGAATGCATATAGCACAGTGCCTTTTGCTTTGATAAAGGCTTGGTCTGGATTTATGGCCGATCCTTTATCAATTAATCTAACTTTTTAATAACCATATTGTTAGGACGTGATATTTTAAGTTCTTTGCCATTCATAACAATAAGTCCTTTGGTATAGTCTACAGTAAATATTGTTATTGAGTTGCCTTCATTATTCATGGATAAAAGGTGCTTGTCATCAGGAAAAAGGCATATGTACTTAGGATAATCACCACTTACAGGAAGTGAGTTAAGTGTAATTATCTTTCCTGTAGTCTTGTCCACAGAATATATTGTAGCAGTGTTATCACCGGCATTAGAGCAGATTAAGTTATTGCCTGAATTAGTAAGGCATATGTCTGAAGCTGCACTGTTAGACTTATGGTCGCGTCTTACAGTGAATATATTCTGAATCATCTCAAATCTGTTCTTATCAGAAGAAGCATCATAAGAATATACGTTAATATAATTCTTTAATTCACATACAACATAAGCGAATCGTCCATCTTCTGAGAATATCATCTTTCTTGGAGCAGATTCAAGCTGTGAACGTATAATATCAAAAAGCTTGAGCTTTCCAGTTGTATGGTTGAATTCATAAAGCTTAATCTGGTCAATTCCAAGATCACATACACATAAAAGTTCTTCATCAGGTGTAAAGCAGGTATGACTTATATGGGGTCTGAAATTACGTTCAGCAACGCTTCCAAGACCCTTATGAAATACCTCATCAGCTATATCACCTAAAGAACCATCAGCATTAATATGCATTACAGTAATCTTGCCATCGTGATAGCCGGAAATAACAAGAAAACGGTTATCCTTAGTTACAGAAATATGACAGCCTCTCATTCCGTTGATAGAAGCAACATTCATAAGTTCAAGAGAACCATCTTCAGTAATAGCAAATGAAGAAATACCCTGATCACATATTGCGTATAAATACTTCTTATTAGAAGATAATGTTATATATGAGGGATTATCAATTGTAACCTCACATCTTTCAGTTATTCGTCCCTTTTCAACGTCCATATCATATATATGAATACCTTTGCTGCTTTCGTGGGTATAAGTACCTGCATAAGCCACATATCTATCGTTCATAAGTAACCTCCAATCAAAATATAACGTATAGTCAAGATAAGTTAAATAACCGTGTACTCACTAAATTATATGTATATATTAGCATTTTTCTTTATGTTTATCAAGGCAGACATTGACAAGGATAATGTCACGCCCAATAGATTTGATACATCTGAAAGGTATGACATACACAAATTCACGTCCAAAGAAGCCGCAAAGCCGTCCAGGACCAGGAATTATTATAGAATTGATACAGCCATTTTTAGGGTCAAAGTCAATATCAATAACACAGCCTATAATACAGCAGTCCTCTTCGTTGATAACCTGCTTGTTTTTTAGTTCAAATATCTTCATACAACACCTCATTTTATATAATTATACTTAATATAAAATATGTATTTTTAAAGGGGAAAGTGCATATAACAGGTATAATAATGAAATATTAATGAACAAATGTGTTATGGGTTTGACACACAGATTGGCATAGGCTATCATATTAAATAATAAAATTGATAATTCGATGGAGGAAAATATATGTATTATTTCTATGATGCAACATATATACTCGTTATTATAGGTGCAATAATAAGTCTTATAGCATCTATGAATGTTAAATCGACATTTAACAGATATGATAAGTATAACAGCCGTTCAGGGCTTACAGGTGCTATGGCAGCACAGGAAATATTAAGAGCGGCAGGAATTACTAATGTAAGAATTGAGAGAGTAAGCGGTAATCTTACAGACCATTATTCACCAAAGGAAGGAGTTCTTAGATTATCAGATTCTGTATACAATTCAACATCAGTAGCAGCTATAGGCGTGGCCGCCCATGAGTGTGGACATGCTATGCAGTATGACGAAGAATATTTTCCAATTAAGATAAGAGCAGCTGTAATACCGATAGCTAATATTGGTTCAGCTCTTTCATGGCCAATAATTCTTTTAGGTTTATTCCTTGGAGCTACAGGACTTATGCAGCTTGGAGTAGTGCTTTTCTCACTTGTTGTAGTATTCCAGCTTCTTACTCTCCCGGTTGAATTTGATGCTTCCGCAAGAGCATTAAGAACCTTAAGAGAACGTAATATGCTTGAGTCAAGTGAACTTACCGGTGCAAGAAAGGTGCTTACAGCAGCAGCATTAACATATGTAGCGGCACTTCTTACATCTATTCTTCAGCTTTTAAGACTTGTTCTTCTTACAAGAAGAGATGATTAATATTAAATATGTATATAATTGCCAGTTCACAACAGTATAAAAGTACATTTATGTGGTAATGCTTGTAATATAAGCGAACTTAAATGTATGCCTTTCCACTAAAGATAAATGTTCGCAATGTCTTTAGGAGGAAAGGTTAATGGCTGGTGTAAAAGTTACGATATGTGGTGTTAATACGCAGGAGCTGCCTCTGCTTAGTGCGAAGGAGAAGAAAGAGCTTTTATTAAAGATAAAGGCTGGTGACCAGACAGCAAGAGAGAGATTTATTAAAGGTAATCTCCGTCTGGTATTAAGCATTGTTGGCAGATTTTCTAACAGTAATGAAAATGTGGATGATTTATTCCAGATTGGCTGTATAGGTCTTATAAAATCAATAGACAATTTTGATGTATCGCAGGGCGTGCAGTTCTCAACCTATGCAGTTCCAATGATTACTGGGGAGATTAAGAGGTATCTTCGTGATAACAGTGCAATAAGAGTAAGCCGTTCATTAAAGGATATGGCTTATAAGGCACTTTATACAAAAGAACAGCTATTAAAGAGCAGGCAGAAGGAACCGACAATATCGGAGATTGCAAGTGAGATAGGAGCATCTAAGGAGGATATTGTTATAGCACTTGAGGCTGTATCCCCAACTGTTTCACTGTATGAACCGGTATTTAATGAAGGCGGGGATACATTATATGTCATAGACCAGATTAAAGATAAAGCAGATGGGGAAGAGAACTGGGTTACACATCTGGCATTGGACTCTGCCTTTGCAAAGTTAAGCGGGCGTGAACAGCAGATAATAAGAAAGCGTTTTTATGAATATAAGACACAGATGGAGATAGCCGAAGAGATTGGAATATCACAGGCACAGGTAAGCAGGCTTGAAAAATGTGCTCTTAAGAATATGAAGAAGCATATGTCTTAACAGCATAGCAAGTATTAATAAAATAATAAATAAATAAAGGGCTGTCGCACAAAGTAGAATTTATAATAGGAAGATAATAACAGGTTGATAATGTCTTTATATTATAGATTATATTTGGTGCGGCAGCCCTGATATTTTATGTTATGTGTATTGTATATGGTATTATTATTGTATGTCTTTACAGTCAGAAAGGCTTTTGACTGTAATATAGATTGATTATTAATTAGTGCTATAGTGTGTTTATGGAATATTTTATAGATATTTTGACATAACAGCACCAGTGGGCTATAATTCTAGTAGTTTATTGTATTTAGGGGAGGTTTGTGAATGAAGTGCCCATATTGCGGAAAAGAGAATACAAGAGTAATAGATTCAAGACCTACAGATGACAGCTCTATAAGAAGACGCCGTCAGTGTGATGAATGTGGAAAGCGTTTTACCACATACGAGAAAGTAGAGACGCTTCCTCTTATAGTTGTGAAGAAAGATAATAACAGAGAACCTTATGACAGGGAAAAGATAGTGGCTGGAATAGTGAGGTCGTGCCATAAGCGTCCGATATCAATGACACAGATTAATGATATGGTAGATGACATTGAGGGACAGATATTTAATATGGGGGAGAAAGAGATACCTACAACAACGATAGGTTCTATTGTTATGGATAAGTTAAAGGATTTAGATGAAGTTGCATATGTAAGATTTGCTTCTGTATACAGGGAGTTTAAGGATGTTAATACATTTATGGACGAAATCAAGAAAATACTTAAAAAGTAGTAGATACTTAAAAGTAACAAATGCTTAAGAACAGCAGAAAGGCTGATAAGAAAGGTAGTAATTACAGATGTTTAAAAGGTTTTATCCGGATATGTATATAGACTCTGCATACGATATAGATTATAAGGGACTTTATGATAAAGGTTACAGGGGAATTATATTTGATGTTGACAACACGCTTGTTGAACACGGAGCACCGGTTACTGAGCGTGCAAAGAAGCTGTTCGGTGATTTAAAGGCTATGGGATATAATACCTGCATAATATCCAATAATAAAGAATACAGGGTTAAGCCGCTTGCAGATGAGGTTGGTTCATTATATGTAAGCAAGGCAGGAAAGCCATCTCCTAAGAATTATGTTAAAGCTATGGAGTATATGAATACTGATAAGTCTGACACATATTTTGTGGGGGATCAGTTGTTCACAGATGTGTGGGGTGCTAACAGGGCAGGAATTAAGTCTGTTCTTGTAAAGCCGATAGACAAGCACGAGGAGATACAGATAATTCTAAAAAGAAGGCTTGAATGGATAGTTCTGCATTTTTATAAGAAGCATATTAAAAAAGAAGGTGGAAAAGCAGGTTTCTAATACATATAGGTTTAATATAATTTCAAGATATATATTTATTGTGATTTCATAATATATGAATTTATCTGTACTTTAGATATAAGCTCATAAGAAAGGAAGTAAGATTTTAATGATAGATATTAATGGTACAACAAGAGTGTGCGGTCTTATAGGTAATCCGGTGGGACATTCAATTTCCCCGGTGATACATAACAGCCTTGCACGGCTTATGGATATGAATATGGTGTATACAACCTTCAAGGTTGAAAAGGGTGATGTTGTCACAGCAGTAAATGGAGCTTATGCACTTAACATATTAGGACTTAATGTAACAGTTCCACACAAGCAGGCTGTTATGGAGTCACTTGTGGATATTGATCCGCTTGCTAAAGCTATAGGAGCTGTTAATACGCTTGTAAGAACAGATAAGGGCTATAAAGGCTATAATACAGATATATTGGGACTTGAAAGAGAACTTATAGACGAGGGAGTTGTGCTTTTAGGCAGCCGTTGTGTAATTCTTGGTGCAGGCGGAGCGGCAAGAGCAATAGCATTTTTATGTGCAAAGAGCGGTGCTAAAGAAATATATATGCTTAACAGGACTAAGGAAAAGGCTTACGATATAGCCAAAGCAGTTAATGACTATTTCGGTAAAGAATGTATAAAGCCTATGCTTATAAGTGAGTATGATAAGCTGGAAGCTGATGATTACGTTGTGATACAGACCACAAGCGTTGGACTTTATCCTAATGTGGATGATGTTGTAATTGATGATGAAGCATTTTATAAGAAGGTAAAAGTCGGAGTTGATATTATATATAATCCTAGTGAAACACGTTTTATGAAAATGTGTAAAAATGCCGGAAAGCCAGCCTGCAACGGTTTAAAAATGCTTTTATACCAAGGAGTTGCGGCGTATGAGTTATGGAATGATGTAAGTGTCACAAAAGAACAGGCGGATAAAGTGTATAATAAGATGAAAGAGGAACTTGGAATTGAATAATATTGTACTTATTGGATTTATGGGAAGTGGAAAGACGACATTTGGCCGCTGGGTTTCAAGACGACATAATAGAAAGTTCTATGATACAGATGAGTATATCGAGAAAAAGCAGAATACAACAATAAGCGAAATCTTTGCAACGAAGGGAGAGGAAGCTTTCAGGGATATGGAGACAGAGACGGTAAAAGAGTTATCAGATACTCTTGATAACTGCGTCATATCTGTTGGTGGCGGACTTGTGTTAAGAGAGGTCAATAGGGAGCTTTTAAGAAAGCTTGGAACAGTAGTATATCTTAAAGCTTCTGAGGAGGAACTTTGCAAAAGGTTGAGCAAGGACACCAAACGTCCATTATTACAGGGCGGTGGGCTTCACGAGAAGATACATAACCTTATGGAGCAGAGAGAAGATATATATCTGGATGCGGCTGATATGATAGTTGATACGCAGAAGATGTCATTTGAACAGATGTATACAGCAATCATTAAGAATATGGAGGATTAGCAATGAAGATACTTGTTATTAACGGACCTAATATTAATTTCCTTGGAATAAGAGAAAAAGGAATATATGGTAATGATAATTATGACACGCTTGTTGATATGATTAACAAGAAAGCAGAGGAACTTAATGTTAAAGTTGAGGTATTCCAGAGCAACCATGAGGGTGCAATTATAGATAAGCTTCAGGAAGCTTATTACAATGATGTTGATGGTATTGTAATTAATCCGGGGGCATTTACACATTACAGCTATGCAGTAAGAGATGCACTTGCTTCGATAGCTGCAATACCGAAGATAGAAGTACATATATCCAATGTTCATACAAGAGAAGAATTCAGACATACATCTGTTACAGTTCCAGTATGTCAGGGACAGGTTGTAGGACTTGGACTTAGAGGTTATCTGTATGCGATGGAAGCATTAACAGATATGACGAAGAGTAATTAATAGAGGATAATCATTATAAAGAAGAACCTATAGCACGATTTGGCTATAGGCTCTTCTTTATAATGGGCAGAATAAAAAAGCCTGTACACCGATGAAAGTGTACAGGCTCTTTTTAAGAACTTATTATGTTAAAATATAATAAATATCTTATAAATCTTAACCTTTAATCTGATTAATTAAACACGTGAAATATATTCACCTGTTCTTGTATCAATCTTAATTGTATCACCCTGGTTAACAAATAATGGAACTAAAATCTTAGCACCTGTTTCAAGGATAGCTGGCTTTGTAGCACCTGTAGCTGTATCACCCTTAACACCTGGTTCAGATTCTGTAATCTGAAGTTCAACAGTGATAGGTGGCTCAATAGAGAATACGTTACCGTTGTGTGAACAGAGCTTAACCATCTCGTTCTCTTTAACGAACTTAAGTGAATCACCAACATTCTCAGCAGATAATGCAATCTGTTCAAATGTCTCTGTATCCATAAAGTTGTAAAGATCACCATCTGAGTAAAGATACTGATATTCTCTTTTCTCAATATGAGCGAGGTCAAACTTTTCTGTAGGTCTGAAAGACTTTTCAACAACACCACCACTCACGATATTCTTTAACTTTGTTCTAACGAAAGCAGCACCCTTACCAGGCTTTACATGCTGGAATTCAATAATCTGCCAAATGTTATTATCCATCTGAATTGTTAAACCATTCTTAAAATCTCCTGCGCTTACCATTCTTTGGTATACCTCCTAATTATCATAACTATTATAATTTTATAATAAAATGAATAATTTGGCAACCTCTTTTTTGTTTATGTTAATTTATTATTTGGATTTAAAGGTTGAACAGACAGTATCGTCAGCATTTACGGCTGTTATGCCTGATATATCAACGTGGTCAGCCTGACAAGCTTCGTTATTGTTATACACGCAGTTATGTGCGGCACACTTTATCTGAAGATTAAGCTTAGGCGAAGCAGTATTATTCTTAGCAGAGCCATCTTTGTAAGAATAGCTTCCACAGCAAGTTTCACTGCACTCACAGGCATTACTTCCCTTTACATCAATACCATTAAGGCAGCAGCAGTTATCATCATTGTGTACACAGCTACAAGCGTTACAGCTTAAATTAGTCATAATAAATTACCTCCTGTTAATCTTTAACTTAAGTGTCTGGTAAATGCTTTAATAAATAGAACATTTGCAATACACAGTAGTAGTATTAACAGGAGGTGATTTATTATACGTTACATTATAAATTGTATGAAATTTTAACTGATTCTGCTAAAGGAAATGCGTCCCTTTTCACCGCTGTAATAACGGATAAGCACCTTGGCAATTATCTTTTCTTTCTTAACATATGTGTTAGTCCAGTATCTTGAGTCTTTGGAGTTATTACGATTATCACCAAGCATAAAATAACAGCCGTCAGGAACAATATAAGTGTGTGTTTCGCCGTCATCATATATATATTCTTTGATATATGGCTCATCAAGCTCATCACCATTGATGTATACATGCCCTTCCTTAATCTGGACTATTTCATTAGGAAGACCAATAACACGCTTAACATAATTCTCTGACTCATTATCAGGATATTTAAAGATTATAACGTCACCGCGCTTTGGTTCGCTGAACTTGTAAGCAAGCCTGAAACCGAAAAGGCGGTCGCCTTCCCATATTGTATCTCTCATAGAACCAGATGGAACTTCGGCATTAATGATTATGAAATTGGTGCAGAGCAGGGCAATGATAGCTGCAAATATTACAATTTTAATGAAACTGAAGGCTTCTGATACTATAAATTTAACAACAGAATACTCCTGCTTCTTATTATTATCTGTATGTCTGCTGATATTATCAGAACGGCTGTAAGAATAATCATCATCGTTATCATCGTCATCTTCAATATCATCATAATCATCATCAAAATCGATATAATCTAAATCATCTTCATCAGGTGTATTGTTGTTATTAGTAGTCATACGTTAGTCCCCAATCTAATTGATATACGGGGCGAATGAATTCACCCCGTATATCCTATCATATGTTAAATTGTATTATTTTGCAAGTAATTCCATAATCTTATTACTTCTTGCAATGAATTCAGTCATCTGGTTTCCTGTAAGTGGAGCGTGGCTTATAAGTGCAAGGTCGTAAAGCTGTTTACAGATAATATCAGTATTCTCACCATCTTTATTGTTAAGAACATACTGAACAAGACTGTTGTTAGCATTAAGAATTAAAGTCTGTCCTGTAGAACCAAACATAGCCGGATCCATTCCTGACATACCGTACATCTTCATCATATCCTGCATACGTCTATCCTGCTCGGAAAGAGTAATCATAGAAGATACAGAAGCATCCTTTAACTTTTCAACCTTGATATTAAGATTATCATTGTTAAGTGCTTTCTTAAATGTAGCTGTAAGGCTTTCAGTTGCATCCTTTAATTCATCTTCGCTTGTTTCTTCCTTGAATATATCAGAAAGGTCAGTATCAATTCTTGCAAATTTAAGACCCTCGTTCTTGCCTTCAAGATGAGTGATGAATGGCTGGTCAATATTGTGAGTAAGAATGATAGCATCCATATTCTCTTTCTTAAACATATTGATATACTGGCTCTGTTCCTTCTCATCAGTTACATAGAAGACTGTATTCTCGTGCTTTTCCTTGTTAGCTTCAAGGTAATCCTTAAGTGTTAAATACTTGCCTTCAAGGTTCTTGAATATAATGTAATCATTTATCTTCTCAGCGAACTTTTCATCTTTTAAGCAGCCAAATTTGATGAATGGGTTGATGTCATCCCAATATTTCTCATAGTTCTCACGGTTAGTCTTGCACATACCAGAAAGCTTGTCAGCAACCTTTTTAGTAATGTAATCAGAAATCTTCTTAACAAAGCCATCATTCTGGAGTGCAGAACGTGATACGTTAAGAGGAAGATCTGGACAATCAATAACACCCTTTAAGAGAAGAAGGAATTCAGGAATAACTTCCTTGATGTTATCTGCAACGAATACCTGATTATTGTAAAGCTTAATTGTTCCTTCAATTGACTCGTATTCTGTATTAATCTTAGGGAAGTAAAGTATACCCTTTAAGTTAAAAGGATAGTCCATATTAAGGTGAATCCAGAATAAAGGCTCTTTATAATCGTTAAATACCTTGCGGTAGAATTCCTTATATTCATCCTCAGTACATTCGTTAGGGTGTTTAGTCCAGAGAGGGTGGATATCATTGATAGCAACAGGTCTTTTAACAATCTTAGCCATCTTCTTTGCTGGAACTTTTTCGACTGTCTCTTTAGTGCCGTCCTCTTTTTCAACTTCTTCTGTAACAGCTTCCTTGATAAATGTATCAAGAACAGTATCCTTATCTGTTACTTCTTCCTCTGGAATCTCTTCTGTCTGTTCGCCGGCATCTTCATTAGTAAGGAAGATTGGTACTGGCATAAATGAGCAGTACTTTTCAACTACTTCACGAGCCTTGTATTCATTGGCGAATTCGTAGCTGTCTTCATTTAAGTAAAGAGTTATAGTAGTACCAGGAGTTGCAGCTGTTCCATCAGACATATCATACTCTGTACCGCCGTCACATTCCCAGTGAACAGCCTTAGCACCTTCCTTAAAAGAAAGAGTATCAATAGTAACCTTATCAGCTACCATAAATGCTGAGTAGAAACCAAGTCCGAAGTGACCGATAATCTGGTCATCATTAGCCTTGTCCTTATATTTTTCAAGAAATGCTTCTGCACCAGAGAAAGCAATCTGGTTAATATATTCTTCAACTTCACCATCAGTCATACCAATACCATTATCAATAATCTTGATAGTCTTATTATTAGCACTTACTTTAACATCAATCTTATATTCAATATCATCAGGTGCTTCGTATTCACCAATCATATCAAGCTTCTTAAGCTTGGTTATGGCATCACAGCCGTTAGATATAAGCTCTCTGTAGAAAATATCATGGTCAGAGTACATCCATTTTTTAATTATTGGAAAAATATTGTCACTGTTAATAGATAAACTTCCGTGTGTATTAGACATAATTATTATCTCCTATCTTTTAATATTCATTAGATGTAAAGAATAAATATATGTATCTTTATATCCTTAATTAAGTCTAAGTTTAATATTGTTAAAAGTGGAAGTCAAGCAAAAATTAGCACTCAAATCTAATGAGTGCTAACAAAGATAGAGATAATACAGTAAAATCAAGGCTTTAGAAAAATATTAAATATTAATAAACTCACTATAATTCTTCAAAATCAAGACCGGCATTAGCAAGAAATGTCTTGATATACTGGTCGAAGGCTGTATCAAGCTGCTTATCTAATGTAAATACATTAAGAGAAGTTCCTGTAATAATATCTACATGACCTTCCTGATACTTCATATTAATAAAGAGACCATTAACATTCTCAGGCATAACAGCGATGTTATTCTTTGCGATAATATCTGTGACAAGTTCATAAGAGGCAAGCATAACAAGCTTCATAGCAGCAGGAACTTTATTACCCTTAATAAGACTAAAACAGAATGGCTTAATATTACCCCATTCTGAATAAGACTTTTCGTTATTATTAAGATTATCCCATTCTTCATCAGAATAATATTCCTTGTTAATCTGTCCATTAATAGTGTATGAACACGCAGTCTTTATTGTGGCTTCTGACAGAAGCATTCTATCGAAGGTATCCTTGATAAGCAGCTGGGACATAAATACTTTAGTGTCCTTAATGCGGAGTGAAATCATTAAATCCTCATTTCTGCGCCAGCGTGGCGCGTGATAATCTATAGTAATGCCATTAATTATAAGCTATATGAGTATACAATAAACTGTATGCGATATAAAGCATAATTTGTATATTTGCAGTATATTATGAAAAGATAAAAATGTCAATCACGAAACATTTTCTCAATGACATCAACAAGTTTGAATAGAACAGTTGAGATAATGCAGAGTATAACAATGCTCATAGATACATAAGTCATCTTGAATACCTGCGAACCATATATAATAAGGTAGCCAAGTCCCTTATCAGCGGCTAAGAATTCGCCAATTATTACACCAACAAGGCAAAGACCGATGTTGACCTTCATATTGCTTATTATTATCTGCTTAGAACCGGGAAGTATGAGTTTCTTAAGAATATCTTTCTTAGTTCCGCCAAGTGTTTTAATAAGAATGATTTTCTCCTTGTCAATTTCTAAAAATCCGGTATATATGTTAATTATCATACCAAATATAGCTACAGATATAGCAGTTATGATAATAGCTTTCATATTATTGCCAAGCCAGACGATTATCATAGGGGCAAGTGCTGATTTGGGCAGGCTGTTAAGCACAATAAGGAAAGGCTCAAGGCAGTCTGATAAGCCTTTCCACAGCCAGAGAAGAATTGCTGCTCCCATTCCGACAATTATAATAAGGAAGAAAGATAAAAATGTTTCAAAAAGTGTCGTCCATATATGAATGAATATGCTGTTATCTTTAGCCATAGCAATAAAAGTTGTGCATATTCTTGATGGTGAGCTGAATATAAATGGATTAAGAATACCAGTACGGGTTGATATTTCCCAGGCGGCAATAAATGCCATTAAAATCAAAAATCTTAATACAGTAATGGAAATTTTATATAATCTTATGTGGTTAAGATATTGTGTACGGGAGTTAGAGATGTTTTTTTTATTGATTGCTTTGATAGATTTATTCATTGTATATCCTCCCATATTTCATTAAAATATCCTGCAAATTCAGGAGCCTGTCTTGAAGTAAATGGTGTCCGGTCAGGAATGGAAAGGTTAATATTAACAATTTTTTTAATATGTGCAGGCCTGTGTGAAAGAATAACAACACTATCGCCCATAGAGATAGCCTCCGATATATCGTGAGTAACAAGAATGGCTGTTTTTTTCTGCTCTTTAATGATTTTGCCGATATCATCAGACACTTCAAGCCTCGTCTGGTAATCAAGAGCGGAAAATGGTTCATCAAGCAGAAGAATATCCGGGTTAAGTGCAAGGGTTCTTATTAATGCCGCACGCTGACGCATGCCTCCGGATAATTCAGAAGGATGGACATTGCAAAACTGGTATAGGCCATACTCTTTTAGCATATTGTTAACATTTTCTAAATGTTCCTTATCTTTAAGATGATTAATTTCAAGACCGAGTGTCACATTTTTATAAATAGTGCGCCATTCAAATAAAGTATCCTTCTGTGGCATAAATCCAATTCTTGGAGATATAGCATTATCGTGTAGAATATCCTCGTTAAAAACAACCTCACCCTTCTGTGGCGAAAGAAGCCCGCATATGATGGAAAGCAAGGTCGATTTGCCACAGCCGGAAGGCCCGACTATAGATGTAAAAGACTGCGGCATAATATCAAGATAGATATTATCAAGTGCAGGAATTTCGCTTTTCGGCGTATTATATGCAAAGGAAATACCTTTAAGCGATAACAGAGGAGGGGATGAATTGGTGGGGAGAGCTTTCATAAATAACCTCTTGGTATAAGTATTGTTATTATAATTTATGCGGCGGGGGTGGAAATGTGAAAAGGTGTATGGTATTAACAAGAACCAGAAGTCGCAGTGATTTATTCTGATAAGGAAAATTGGATAATTCCTCCTTTACAATTCCACCAAATAAGAGTACAATAATTCAAGTACGCTACTATGGCTCAGTCGGTAGAGCAACTGATTCGTAATCAGTAGGTCGCCGGTTCGATTCCGGCTAGTAGCTTGTAACAGTGAAACTTGCGAGAATGTCAGACAGGATATTCTCGCATTTTTTTAGGTGTGATTTGCAGTGTATGCTGATAATAATATAGAATGTTCTTTTTTAAAAACATTTTCCCGCAAATCACATAAAAAACAAGTCAATCATCTCGAAACCAGCTAAAATCAAGGGGGTGGGTAAGACATTTAATCAAAAAAAGAGATGGAAGTAGGCCTTGTTGACATTATTAGACAAGGTTCGTATAATTGTACAGAATAATAAACGCCAGAGTAAGTATTCAAGGCGCAAAGGATAGGAGATAATATGGAAACAAATATCAGACAAGATAACAACGAAGAAGTAGAAATTGATATTATGCAGATCATAAGGATGCTGTTATCAAAGATATGGATAGTAATTGTAGCAGGTGTTGTGACAGCAATAATTGCATTTGGAATAACAGAGATAGCAATTACACCTCAGTATCAGTCATCCATCAAATTATATATAATCAACAGACAGAATGGCACTACTACAACACTTAGTGATATTCAGTCATCAACACAGCTTGTTAAAGATTATAAAGTTCTTGTGACAAGCCTTCCAGTAGTAGAACAGGTAGTTAAAGACCTTGATCTTGATATAACACCAGATGCACTCGTTGGCAAGATTTCTTGTGAAATCGAGACAGATTCACGAGTTCTTCAGGTAACAGTTACAGATACAGACCCTAAGAGAGCTAAAGAAATAGTAGATGCAATCGCAGATGTATCTGCTAAGCAGATAACATCAGTAATGCAGATTGAAGGCGTTAATGTAATTGAATATGGACGTGTTGCAAATGCACCATCAAGTCCTAATGTTAAGAAGAATACAATGCTTGGTGCAATAGCAGGTATTGTAATAGCAATAGCAGTGCTTGTAGTCAACTTCATTCTTGATGATAGAATTAAGACATCAGATGATGTTGAAAAATATCTTGGCATAACTAATCTTTCACTTATTCCATTAACTGAAGAAGAATATAATGGACAGCCAAGCAGTAAGAAAAAGAAAACAAGAAAATAGGTAAACAAGAGAGTGTGAAAGGATTAAAAATATGCAGACAATTAATATAGAAACTAACCAGCAGGATGATTATCAGGTAAGAGAAAGCTATAGAAATTTAAGAACTAACATATTCTTAAGTGGTAGGGATACAAAGGTAGTAATGTTTACAAGCTGTGGACCTAATGAAGGTAAATCAACAGTAACAATGAACCTTGCTTCATCAATAGCAGATGGCGGAAAGAGAGTGTTATTCATTGACTGTGATTTAAGAAAGTCAGTTCTTGTAGGACGTTACAGAGTTAAGAAGGGTGTTAAGGGATTGACACATTTTCTTTCAGGACAGAACACATTAGAAGAAGTAATATATCAGACAAATGTGCCGGATATGGACGTTATTCTTGCTGGCCCAGTGCCACCTAACCCATCAGAGCTTCTTGACAGCCCATTATTCAAAGAGACTGTAAGACAGATGAGAGAAAAGTATGATTATGTAATCATCGATACACCACCTCTTGGAAGTGTTATCGATGCAGCTATTGTTGCACAGGTATGTGATGGTGCGGTTCTTGTAATCGCAGCTAACCAGGTAAGCTATAAGTTCGCACAGAATGTAATGGGACAGCTTAAAAAGACAAAAATTAAGATAATCGGAAGCGTTCTTAATAAGGTTGATTTATCAGAAAATGGTTACTATGGAAGATACTATGGCAAGTATTATGGTAAATACTACGGCAGCTATTATGGACATTATAACAGCGAGGAGTCACCAGATAAATCATTCGAGAAAGCAAGAAAAGCTTCATCAGCAAGAAAGAATACTAACAATGCTTCTAAGCCAGTCAAAAGACAGGCAGGAAGTGTTGGCGAGGTAGCCGCAAGAAAGAAAGCTAATGTGGCAGGAAACAATACTGGTGTAAGAAAGAAGCCATCAGCAGATGAGTTTGATGGAGATTTTCTTATGGATTATGATGAGAAATAAATAACAATAATATATAGATAAATATAAGATTGGAACGAGGATAAGATGAAAGAAAATAAGGGCAGGATGAGTAGAAATAAAAATGTAAGTATGTATGTAGGGGCATTTAATATAATAATGCTCCTGATACTTACATTGCATTTTGCATATATGTGGAATAATGTATATAATACAATGCTTAAGACACCATTTATGGGAAGTGGTAATAAGCTTATGGTATTCACAATCTTTCTCCTTATCTTTGTTACATATAAAATGTGGGGCGGATTTAAGCTTGGATACATTAAACTTGTTAATCTTGTATTCTCACAGTTCCTTGCACTTATAACAACGGCAATTGGAGAATATCTTATAATAGCTTTAACAGCGGGACGAGTTGACAGTATGGGACGACTTGCAGGTCTGATAGCTGTTTCAACATTGATTGATTTAGTGTTCTGCGTATTGTATGACCTTGTTGGGATAAGGATATACGGAATGATATTCCCACCAATAAAATTATTACAGATTAACGGTGTTCATAAAAATCATTTACGTTATAAAATATCTAACAGAAGTGATAAATACGAAGTTTGTGAAGAAATATCATATAAAGAGGCATCAGATGTAATATATAATAAAATACTTCAATATGAAGCAGTTCTTCTTAATGATATTCCAAACAACGAGAGAAAAGAAATACTTAAATTCTGCTTTGAAAAAGATATTCCAGTATATTATACACCTAAGATACAGGATATACTTGTAAGAGGTTCAGAAGAGATTAATCTGTTCGATTCACCATTATTCCTTGCTAAAAATGTTGGAATGACAACAGGACAGGCATTTGTTAAAAGAACTATTGATATTGTAGGTTCAACATTAGGACTTATTATATTATCACCGGTATTCCTTATAACAGCAATATGTATAAAGTTAGAGGACGGCGGTTCAGTGTTCTTTATGCAGGACAGATGTACATACGATGGCAAGGTGTTTAGAATACATAAATTCAGAAGTATGAAAGAAGATGCGGAAAAAGATGGCAAGCCGCATCCAGCGACTTCTGATGACGACAGAATAACTAAGGTAGGTAAATTCATAAGAGCAACAAGAATAGATGAACTTCCTCAGCTTGTTGATATATGGGCAGGCAATATGAGTATTGTAGGACCAAGACCAGAAAGAGTTGAGCATGTTGCTAAATATACACAAGATATTCCGGAATTTGGCTACAGACTTAAGGTCAAAGGCGGACTTACAGGTTATGCACAGGTATATGGCAGATACAATACAACATCTTACGATAAGCTTAAGATGGATCTTATATATGTTGTAAACTATTCACTTATGCTTGATTTCCAGATAGTGCTTGAAACTGTAAAAATAATATTCAGCAAGGAAAGCACAGAGGGCTTTACAGAAGAGAATAGCAAGATAATGAATGAATATGGACAGGAGCTGGAAGCTGCAAGACAGGAGATTGCGGCGACTAGGGAAGATAATTAGAGGATAAGATAATGAGAGTATTAGTGCTGGCTAACAGAGATTTTGTATTATACAACTTTAGAGTGGAATTATTAGACAGATTATTAAGAGATGATAATGAAGTATATATATGTCTGCCTAACGGACCTAAGGTTAAATATATGACTGAAATGGGATGCAGGTATATTCCGATATCGATTGATAAAAGAGGAACTAATCCATTTAAAGATGCACAATTAATAAAAGATTACAAAAGTATATTTAGAGAAGTTAAGCCAGATATAATACTTACATATACGACAAAAGTATGTATTTATGCTGGAATAGTAGCAGGGAATATGGGAATACCATATCTTATGAATGTATCAGGACTTGGAACGGCAGTAGAACAGCCAGGTATATTACAGCCATTAATGATTAGTCTGTATAGGAAAGCGGCTAAGAAAGCAAAATGTGTATTCTTTCAGAATGAACAGAACAGAGAATTTTTTATCAAGCATAAAATGTATAGCGGACATTATCAAATGATTCCAGGTTCGGGTGTTAATCTTGATAAATGGAAGTATATGGAATATCCAAGTGATGATAATGGAATACACTTTTTATTTGTAGCAAGAATTATAAAGGAAAAAGGTATAGAAGAATATCTTAATTGTGCTAAAGTAATTAAAGGAAAATATCCTAATACAGTGTTTCATATATTAGGACCTTGTGATGGTGAGTATAAAGAAATATTAGATGATTATGAAGCAAAAGATCTTATAAAATACCACGGAGAAGTGAGTGATACATCTGAATATTTAAAATTTGCTCATTGTACAATTCATCCATCGTATTATCCTGAGGGAATTTCAAATGTTTTATTGGAAAGTGAAGCAAGTGGACGTCCTGTTATAACAACAGATAGAGCAGGTTGTAGAGAAACTGTTGAGGACGGAGTGACAGGATTTTGCTTCGAAACAAGAAATACGCAGAAACTTATTGAGGCTGTTGATAAATTCGTTAATATGAGCAATGCAGATAGACAACAGATGGGTAAGAATGCAAGATTAAAGATGGAACGGGAATTTGATAGGAATATTGTTGTTGAGGAATATTTAAAGGAGATATATGATATTAAATGATGTGAGGGATATGAAAAATGAATATATTGTATGTTATAAATAGTTTAGTTGGTGGTGGAGCAGAAAAGTTAATGAATGATATGTTACCCATTGTAAAAAAAACAGGGAATAATTGTGAATTATTAGTTTTTGATTTGAATAACGCAAAATATTATGATTCATTGATAAATAATGGAATTAAGATTAAAAAAGTTCCAGATAAAAATGTCATACAGAAAATTATATATATTTATAAATATATAAAAAGAGGAAAGTTTGATATTGTACATGTGAATTTATTCCCATCGCTTTATTATTGTTCATTTATAAAACGTTTTTTTTTGAAAAATACGGTATTTATATATACAGAACATAATACTGATAACAGAAGAAGGCATCATAAATGCCTGAGATTAGTGGAAAAAAATATATATGAACCCTATGATTATATAGTATCAATAAGTAATGGGACAAAAAATAAACTTATAAGGTGGCTGGGGGAATGTAATGATACATCTAATAAATATATTGTAATAAATAATGGTATTAATTTAGAAAAATTTATATATACTTTTCCAATAGATATAAATAAAATAATTTCTAATTATTCGGACGAAGATAAGTTATTGTGTATGATAGGATCATTTACTGAACAAAAAAATCATATGTATATGCTTGATGTTATGAAAGAGTTACCTTCAAATTATAAGCTTATTTTATTAGGAGATGGGAAATTAAAAGATAAAATTGTTGAAAAAATTAATGTGGATAATTTAAGTGAGAGGGTAGTAATGTTGGGATTTAGAAATAATATAGCTCCGATAGTAAAAGCTTCTGATTTAGTTGTTATTCCATCCAAATGGGAGGGATTTGGTTTAGTAGCAGCTGAAGCAATGGCATGTGGCAAACAAATTGTGTGTAATGATGTAGATGGACTATCAGAAGTTGTAGGAGATGTTGGTGTAAAAGTAAACATAAATAATAAAAATGAATTTAAAGATGCAATAATACAGACGATAGAATATGGATATGATCAGCAAAAATGTATTGATCAGGCAAGTAGGTATGATATAAAAAATATGGTAAAACTGTATATAGATCTGTATAATAGAAGTATTATGGAGAGGAATAATGAATGAAAAATATAAAATGTTATGGAATTAGATTGATATTTACTATGTTATTATGCTCATACTCTATATTACAAGTCTATTATATAAAAATAGAAAATATACATATAAGTTTAGCAGATATTTGCTTGCTTTTAATATTACCAGTGAGTATAATTGCTTTTAATTTTTACTGCTTTAAAATTAATCTACCAACATTAGTTTTGTTATTATTAAGTGGATTTCAATTATTATTTTTATACACATTTTCACGATTGGATTCAGGTACAATAGTTAATACGGTTCATTTTATTTTAGTGTTATTTGTATTGTGTTTTTTTATTAGAAATATATATAATACTAAATACGGTATCAAATTTGTAATCATAATAAGTGTAGTATCTTCTATATATTTAATATTGCAATTTATATTATTAAAAGTGTTTAATATATATATTAGTGGACAGGTTGATTTTTTAGCAAGCAGAACAGCTGTGACAGGTAGAATAAGACCATTTTCTTTTTTTAGTGAGCCAGCAGCATTTGGATTTTATGCTACATATGGACTTGCTACATGTTTATTTACAAATAAAGAATCTGATAAAAGAAAAAAATGGTTGATAGTTATAATTACAGTTGCTTTATTAATTTCAATGTCAACTACGTCTATAGGTTTAATGATAGTTGTTTGGATGTTGTGGATATTTGATTTTTTAAAAAATAATAATAAGATAAAGGTAAAATATTTGTTGATAGTATTTTTGAGCTTTTTAATATTATTAATTTTAGGATGGAGATTAAATATATTTAAAACTATTTATGAACATACATTTGAGGGATTATCATCTGGAAAAATGGCAAATGGTTTAAGTGGACGAATAGGAAATCTTTCATATGCGTGGAATTATCATACAAAAATAGCAAGTAAATGGTTTGGTGTAGGGATAGTTGATTTGGATTATTTTATACCAGCATTTGCTAGAATATATATATATTATGGGATAATAGGGTATTTGATATTTGGATTTTTTTTCGCTGTTTGTTATAAAAACACCGGTAAGTTGGGTAAAGTATATATAATTATTACAATGGTTGCAGCATTATTTTCTGATTCGATTTTTGGCGCGCAAATGTTTACATATATGCCTATAGTTATGAGTGAGAAATATTTAAATAATAATTAAGAAGGTTATAGTAAAGAAAATTATGAAAAAAGGAATTGTTCAAATATTTTTTAGCAATATTATATTTATGTTATTTGGTGTGATTAATAATTTTATATTACCCAAATATTTATCTATTAATTCATATGCTATGGTAAAAACATATTTATTATATATGAGTTATGCTGGTTTTTTAGGCTTTGGGTTTATGGAAGGAATGTTTTTGGTTTTTGGTGGAAAGAATATGAAAGAAACCAAAAATTTTGGGTTTGGAAATAAATTCAAGACATTTTTGTATATGCAAATATTTTTGGCTATAATAATAGCTTTTGTTGGAATTTTTGTTAAAAATTCAATTATAATATTTTGTTCAGTGGGATTGTTGCAGACAAATATAATTAATTATATTAAAAATTATGCTACAGCTGTAGGAGAATATAAAATTTATTCAATAGTAAATAGCTTTGAAAAAATTGGTGTTTTATTATTTAATATTATATTAGTTTTTTTAGTAAAAACAGATGACTTTGTATTGTATATATTGGCAGTAATAGCTGTAGGAATATTGGAAATATTATATTCCGTTTTTATTATAAATAATAAGGAAAAGGGAATCTTTAAAGGAAAATTTTCATTAGATGAAGCAAAGTTGAATATATCAATGGGAATCGTATTATTAATAAGTAATGGTATATCGACTTTATTTACAGGAATTGATCAGTGGTTTGTAAAATTATTTATGACTAGTTTTGATTTTGCAGTGTATTCTTTTGCAGTAAGTCTTGAAAGAATAGTTGGTTTGTTTATTACTCCAATAATACTTGTTTTATATAACTATTTATGTAGAAACAAAAATTCAGATGAATTAAAATTTTTAAGAGAAGTGTTGTTAATATGGGGTGCTGTAATATTAGTAGCTATTTTTCCTGTCAAATTTTTTGTTAAAATGTGGATTGCTCAATATGAAGTATCTTTGAATATTATAGCAATATTATTTATTGGACAGGCAATTAATTGCATTATTAATGGTATTTATACTAATTTATATAAAGCAGAAAAAAAGCAAAAGATTTTATTGATACAAATGGTAGTTATGACATTATTGTCAATTATATTAAATGCAGTATTCTATTATATATTTAAAAGTTTATTAAGTATAGCAGTTGCGACATTAGTAACTAAAATTATATGGTTAATTTGGTGCGAAGTTGATTGTAAAGAACAAAGTTATGGGATTTATGGTAATATATCAATAATTATAATGTATGGTTCTTTTTTAATTGTTGATGCTATGAATAATTCAGTAATTTCTTGTGCGATTTATTGTGTTATTATTTTTGTTACAGTGTTGATTTTTATGAGAAGTACATTAAAAAGATGCATTTGTGAAATAAAAAATTTATTGATCTATAGGAGCGTATAATGGAGAATGAATTTGAAAGTATTTTGCTTGTAACGGATTTTTATTATCCACATCCAACTTCTATTGGAATTTGTATAGATAAATTAGTGGAAGAATTTAAATTAATGGGGAAAAAGGTGACAATAATATGTTATGATAATGAAATTAATAAAAGAAATATTGTTGTAAATAATGTAGAAATTTATTTCATAAAACAAAAAATTGGAGAAAGAGTAAAAAAAATTGCAGATAAACAAAAAAATAAATTGTTTAAAATATTGCTAAATTATTTAGGGATTTTTTTGGTTAGATTTGGTCAATTATTGTTTTTTCCTTGGTGTAGAATGTCGTCAATAATTGTTCCACTTAGATATTATTTTAAAATAAACGAATTGTATAAAAAAAATAAATATGATATGATTTGCTCGTCTAATGCTCCATTTGATGGAACTTTAGGAACTTATTGGTTTAAGAAAAAAAATCCGGATGTATATTGGGAGTGTTATATTTTAGATACATTTTCAAATAAAGGTCAGACAAAATACATTTCAGCAAAAACAAATGATAAAAAAGGATGGAAATGGGAAAAAAAATTTTTTGATAAAGCAAATAAAATAATAAATATTAAAGGTGATGTGGAGCATTATTCTAAGAGCAGATATGATATATATAGAAAGAAAATGGTAAATACAGATGTGCCATTATTTGATCTAAAGCATTATGAAGTAATACCTAAAAAAAATAATGAGAAAATAAGAATGATTTATGCGGGTAGGTTACTAGAACACTTATCATCTCCACAGTACTTATGTGAATTATTATATAAATTGTCTAAAAAGATTGATTATAGTATGGATTTTTATTCAAGTGGTGATTGTGAAAAAATAATTGAAAAATATCAAAATATTACTTCTGGAAAAATAAAAAGATGTGGATTAATTGATCATAATGAATTATTAGAAAGATATAAAAAAGCAGATATACTTATAAGTATTGGTAGTAAAAAGGCAGATTTAACACCATCTAAAATATTTGAATATATGTCAATGGGGAAAAAAATTATACATATAATTAAGAATGATAATGATATATGTGTAGAAAGTTATAAAAAATATCCCAAGGCATTATTAATAGATGAAAGAGATAATGTAGAAGAAAATATCGAAAAAATAATTAAATTTATTAATTCAGAAGATTTACAAATAGATTTTAATACGTTAAAAGAGGCTTTTATAGAAAATACGCCACAATATACTGTAGAATTAATGTTAAAAATAAAGTAGGTGAAATATAAAATTGGGTCAAGTAAAAATATTATTAGCAACAGATTCGTATCATAGCTATCCAACTGCAAATGGAATATGTGTAGAGGAAATTGCAAATGAATTATTAAAACAAAATTTTGAAGTTCATATATTGTGTTTTAGGCATGAAAAGGAAAATATAGAAGACATTTGCAATGGTATATATATACATAAAATAAATATGGACATTGTAAATAAACTTAGATTTAAATATGAGAAAAATCCAAAGTCAAAAAAAAGTCTTATTTTGAAAAAAATTATGATAACTATAAATAGAATACAGGCTATCTTATTCATACATTGGTTTCCTCTAAGAAATCCATTATTTTGTAGCCGCTATTTAAAAAAAATGAAAAAGCTACAAAAACAATATGAATATGATATAATTATTGGATCATATTGTCCATTTGAAGCAGCCTATGCTGTTTCTAGAATAAAAGAAAATGATAATGTGGTTACAGGTTTATATTGTTTGGATTCATTTACAAATTTAAAAAAACGATTTTTTATGACAGTAGATTTTCAAGATAAGAGAGCTTGGAAATGGGAAAAATTATTTTTTGAAAAAAGTGATTTTATTATTAATTTAAATTGTCACAGAGAACATTACAAAAAGGAAAGATATAAAGATTTTTCAGATAAAATGTATTTATCAGACATTCCGCATATCATAAAGAGAAATTATTACAATAGTGAGGAAAATCAAAATGAAGATAAGATTAGAATCTTATATGCAGGTGCTTTAAGAGATGAATTAATAAAGCCGTTACTAGAATATCTAGAACCATTTTTATGTGAAAAAAATATATATTTAGATATATATGGTAGAAGTACAGGAGAATTTTTTGATAAATATTGTACAGATAATGTTAGAGAGCAAATTCATATGAAAGGTTTTGTTCAGCATGATGAAATTATTAGACAGGAGTATAGCAGTGATATACTTTTAAGCCTTGGAAATTCAAATACAGATTTTATTCCGAGCAAGATATTTGAATATATATCATTAGGAAAAAAAATTCTGCACATTTATAGTTATAGTAAAGATTCAGCACTTCCATACTATGAAAAATATAATAATTGTTGTTGTATAAATATAAATGATGATTCTGAATATAATAAAAAGTTAATTAAAGATTTTTTGAAAAAGCCAGAAAGGGAAATTTCGTTTGAAGAAATAGAAAATGTATTTATTCAGAATACACCAGGATTTACAGTTGATATTATAAAAAAATATATAAAAAAGAAATAAAGGAGAAAATATGAGTAATTTAAGTGGAAAAACATTAATGATAACAGGAGGTACAGGTTCTTTTGGAAATACTGTACTCAAGGGATTTTTAGAAAGCGACATAAAGGAAATAAGAATTTTTTCAAGAGATGAAAAAAAACAGGATGATATGAGACATGAATATCAAGCTAATTATCCAGATTATTCAGATAAAATTAAATTTTATATAGGCGATGTTCGTGATATTCAATCGGTGAGAAATGCAATGCATGGTGTTGACTATATTTTTCATGCTGCAGCATTAAAACAGGTTCCATCGTGTGAGTTTTTTCCTATAGAAGCAGTTAAAACTAATGTGCTAGGAACAGAAAATGTGTTAACAGCTGCAATAGATGAAGGCGTTAAGACGATAATTTGCCTTTCAACAGACAAGGCTGCATACCCAGTTAATGCAATGGGAACATCAAAAGCAATGATGGAAAAAGTTATTGTTGCTAAAAGTCGTACAATAAGTCAAGAAAAAACTAAAATATGTTGTACAAGATATGGTAATGTATTATGTTCGAGAGGTTCTGTTGTTCCTTTATGGATTGAACAAATTAAAGAAGGAAAACCTATTACAATTACTGCACCGAATATGACTAGATTTGTTATGAGTTTGCCAGAAGCTGTGAATTTAGTTATGTTTGCCTTTGAAAATGGAGAATCAGGAGATATATTAGTTCAAAAGGCACCAGCTTGTACAATAGAAACTCTGGCAAAAGCAACTGTTGAATTATTTGATCCTGGACATGAGATAAAAATTATAGGTATTAGACACGGAGAAAAAATGTATGAAACCCTTCTTACAAATGAAGAATGTTCACATGCATATGATATGGGCAATTTTTATAGAGTTCCATGTGATAAGAGAGATTTGAATTATGATAAGTATTTTAGTAAAGGTGATGCGAGTAGAAATACATTGACAGAATTTAATAGTAATAATACAAAAATTCTTGATGTAGAAGAGGTTAAAGAAAAATTGTTGACTTTGGATTACATAAAAAATGAATTGGCAAATTGGGGGAAATAATATGAAATTTTTAGTGGTTGGCTGTAATGGAATGGCAGGACATATCATTTCAATATATTTAAAAGAAAATGGAAATTGTGTGGAAGGATATGCAAGATCAAGTTCACCATATATTGATACGGTTATTGGAGATGTAAATAATGTAGAATTATTAAAAAAAACAGTTGTCAATGGTAATTATGATTCAGTTATTAATTGTGTGGGTTTGTTAAATCAATTTGCAGAAAAAAATAAATCACAAGCGGTATTTGTTAATAGTTATATTCCGCACTTTTTAGCAGATATTACAAGAGATATAAATACGCAGATAATTCATCTTAGCACAGATTGTGTTTTTTCTGGAAAGAAGGGAAAATATACAGAAGATGATATACCTGATGGTGCAACATTTTATGACAGAACTAAAGCATTGGGAGAAATTGTAGATGATAAGAATATAACGTTGAGAAATTCAATAGTTGGTCCGGATATAAAAAAATCAGGAATTGGATTGTTAAATTGGTTTTTACAACAGGATGATGAAGTTAATGGTTATGTAAATAGTATATGGACGGGGCAAACAACACTTCAACTTGCTAAAACAATAGAGTATGCAGCAAAATATAAAATTTCGGGACTATATAATATGGTTCCAGATTCATCTATTAATAAATATGAATTACTTAAATTATTTAATAAATATATAAGGAAAGATACAATAAACATTATGCCAGTTAATAATGAAAAAGTTGATAAATCATTAATAAGAACAAAATTCAATGATTTTAAGTATAATATTCCAGATTATGAAACGATGATAAAAGATTTAGCACAATGGATGAAAGAACATAGTTATTTATATCCGCATTATAATATAAAATGAAAGGTGATTATTAATGGAAAAAATAAAAAAACTTAAAGTAATGACTGTAATAGGTACAAGACCAGAGATTATTAAAATGTCGGAAATAATTAAAAAATGTGATGTGTATTTTGAACATATATTAGTGCATACAGGTCAAAATTATGATTATACTTTAAATGAAATATTTTTTAATGATTTAGGAATACGAAAGCCAGATTATTATCTGGGAGTTGTTGGCGATAATATAGGTCAAACAATGGGAAATGTTATTTCAAAATCATATGAATTAATGAATAAAATTAAACCAGATGCTATTATTGTATTGGGAGATACAAATTCTTGTTTGTCTGTAATATCAGCAAAAAGATTAAAAATTCCTGTATTTCATATGGAAGCAGGTAATCGCTGTAAAGATGAAAATTTGCCAGAAGAAGTTATAAGAAGAATAGTAGATGTTACTAGTGATATTAATTTGTGTTATTCTGAAAATGCAAGAAGGTATATTTTAGATTCTGGTGTAAGACCTGAATATACATATGTTGTAGGTTCACCTATGGCGGAAGTTTTAAGCAAGAATGAAAAGAAAATAGAACAAAGCAATATTTTAAATGAATTAGGACTAGAAAAAAACAAATATATTCTGTTATCAGCACATAGAGAGGAAAATATAGACATAGAGAAAAATTTCTTAACACTGATGGAATCAGTTAATGAACTGGCAGAATATTATAATATACCTATTCTATATTCCTGTCATCCAAGAAGCGAAAAATATATAAAACTGAGAAATTTCAAATTTGATAAAAGAGTAATAAAACATAAACCATTAGGTTTTTTCGATTACAATAATCTTCAAAAAAATGCTTTTTGTGTAGTATCTGATAGTGGAACAATTCCAGAAGAAAGTTCTTATTTAAAGTTTCCTGCGGTATCAATTAGAACATCTACAGAGCGACCTGAAGCTATGGAAAATGGCAATTTTATAATTGGTTCTTTATCATCAAAGGAAGTATTGCAAGCAGTGGATTTAGCAGTTTCAATGTATGCAAATAATGAAACAATTGATAGTGTTGAGGCTTACAGTAATACAAATGTTTCTTCAAAAGTTATAAAAATAATTCAAAGCTATGTTGGAATAATAAATAAAATGGTTTGGAGAAAATAATTGAAAAAAATTATAAAAAAATTTATTAATATAATTTTAAGAATAAAGTATAATATAAATAATAATTGTTATATAGAAGAAAATGTTAAATTGCTACATACTAAATTGCAAAAAAATATAATATTAAGTAAAGGATGTAATGTTGTATGTAGTGATATAGGATGTTATACTTATTTAGGAGAGGAAACATATTTGCCATATTGTAAAATAGGTAAGTTTTGTTCAATAGCACCTAATGTAAGGTTGGCGGCGGGGTTACATCCTATGACGTTTATATCTACACATCCTGTTTTTTATAATCAATACAAGAAAGCAGGAAATATAGAAAAAACACATATAGAGTTTGAAACATTAAAAAAATTAGAAGACTCGGATAATTTATTATGTGAAATTGGAAATGATGTCTGGATTGCAACAAATGCATTGTTAGTGTGTGGGAAAGCTCCACTGCATATAGGGAATGGAGCTATTATAGCAGCTGGGGCAGTTGTTACCAAAAATGTTCCTCCATATGCGATTGTAATGGGAGTACCAGCTAAAATAGTGGGGTATAGATTTCAAGAGGATATTATAAAAAAAATAAATGCTTCGGAATGGTGGGAAAAGGACGAAGAATGGTTAAATAAAAATTGTCATACTTTTAATGATGTGAATGAATTTTTAAAATTGTTCGAGTTATAAGGAGTGTGTTAAAAATTAAATTCTTTGTCAAAAGAGGAGGGTAAAATCCCATATTGAAAACCTGGTGCGATAGCATCAGGTTTTTTGTGCCTGTTAAGTTGCTGCTAAGTAAACGCTTGTTGTGGTCAAGCTTTTTTGTAACACTTTGTTCGATAAATACCTACCTGTAACGAGCCTCCATTGGTGTTAAATAATTATTGTATGAATGAGGGCGAACATAGTTATACCAATTTATGTATTTAATAGTTAGTTCATCCATCATCTCTACATTTGAAAATGAAGTTATGTTATAAAAGTTGCTTTTGAAAGTGTTATAAAATCTTTCCATGGGAGCATTATCATAAGGACAGCCAGCCTTACTCATACTTTGTGTTATATTATTCTCTTTGCAAAAATTTGCAAATTCCCATGAAGTAAACTGTACCCCCTGGTCTGAATGCAAAATCACTTTAGGGTAGTTTTCCTTTTCAAGGGCTGTCTTCAGAGTGCTTATTGCCAAATCAGTGTTGATATAATCACTGTTTAACGAAGCGACAGCTGACCTGTCATACAAATCAATAATTGAACAGTTGTATCTGAATTTTCCATTTGGCTGGCGCATATATGTGAAGTCTGTGCACCATACTTTGTTCTTGCAGTCGACAGTAAAATTCTGATTTAAGAGATTGTCAAAGATTTTATTCTTTTTGCCAGTCTTGTAACCTGGCTTAGAATGCATAATTACTGCACAAAGATTCAATTCCTTGTTCATATATTTATGCATTGTGGTATTGCTTAACTCATAGCCATATCGTTTGATAAAAATGCGCATAGCCCTATAGCCTATAATATGATTGTTGTTGTAATAAACATACTTTATAAGCTCAAAGATATGTGCTAAGCGTTCACGATATTTTCGCTTTGCATCCTTTTTGTAGTTGTAATAACAATTAGGATTAATGCCAAACTTCTGGCATAGCCATCTTAAACCAAATATATTTTTATTGTCATCGATGAATCGATATACCACTAATCGATTTCCTTCGCGAAGAATGCCGCCGCTTTTTTTAAGAAAGCAATCTCTTTATCTTTTTCATTAAGAAGCTGATTTAATCTTCTGATTTCCTTTGCTTCATTAGATTCTGCGGTTGTGCTGGTGGTATAAAGACATTCTTCCTTGTATTAGTTAACCCATTTGCTAACGGAGCTTTTGGCAACATTAAATTCAACAGCAATTTGCGGTATTGATTTGTCGCCTGCCATATAGGCTTTAACTACTTCTTTTTTGAAGTCTTCGGTGTAGTGTACTGACATAGTAACATCCTCCTTAATTGAATAATATTATAATATATTATTCGAACAAGGTGTTACAAATTTAGTTTACCACTACAGCTCCAACCCATGTACCTTGACTTTTAAAAGACCGCTAACCACGGTCTTTTTGTTTTCTGATGTATTCTGGCAGCTTTGGTGACCATGGAAGAAGATCTTCCAGAAATGAGTGGTCTGTATCGTCCATATGTTCCGGTATCTGGGTCAGCAGATATTCAAAGTACTCATAAGGCTTTAAGTTATTAGCTTTAGCTGTCTCTGCTATGCTGTATATTATTGCTGAGGATGTAGCTCCATTGATTGTATCTATCATTTCCCAGTTCTTCTTGCCTATACAAAAGCCTCTTATTGCACGTTCCGATGCATTGTTATCCATTGGGACTTCACCATCTTCAAGAAATACTCTCAGATATTTTTCCTGATTGAGTGCATAAGTGACAGCCTGTTTCAGTTTAGCTGTGCTGGCTTTTCTTTCGTTTGATTTAAGGTACACAAATAAAGCATCAACCAGTGGCTTTATTACCACCTGACGCTGCTTAAGTCTGTCTTCTGGTTTGAGTTCTTTCAGCTTATCCTCTTCACGGTAGACTGCCTGTATCTGTTTTATTACCAGATATGAAAGGCTTTCTTTCTGGGCAGCCTTTGGAACTGCCTTTAATGCCTCATCAAATTTTCGCCTGCAGTGTACCCAGCATCCGGCTATCTTAAGATCTTCCAGTTCCTTTTCTACTGTATGGTATACCTGATAACCATCAGTTACACATACCCCGGAATAATCTTTAAGAAACTGCCTTGGATGTGAAGCATTTCTTGTCCGCTGGTATTCATACAGGACTATCTGCTCATCTGAATACATATATCCTGAACGGTATACCCACATAAAGCTCTTGGAACCGGCTGGTCTGCCGTCTTTGTTTACAAGCACAGGAGTCTCATCTGCCTGGATTACATGAAATCCATAAAGCTTCGTGTGAAGATAATCATACATTACTCCTAGATATTCATCTGCAAGACGTATCATCCAGTTAGCCATGTTCTGGCGTGTTATGGCAAGCCCGTATCTCTCAAACTCTTTTTCAAGCCTGTATAAAGGTACAGCATTTACGTATTTGCCATTCATGACTGCCGCTGCAAGTGATGGCGTTACAGGACTTGATGGCAGTAATCCCTTTGGATGTGGTGCACGCTTCATATGTCCGTCTTCTTTGCCGGCATATACACCTATATGGTGCTCATCAACTGTTATCTTAGCCGGTGTAAAGTGATACCTTTTAACGACTGTATCAGGAAGCTGTTTCCATCCCTTTTCACCGAATTCTGCTTTTAATTCTTCTTCGGTCATGTAATGGTCTATTCTCTCAACAGGAAGTCCTTCCATATCCATGGCACGTTTGCCGGCTGTCTTCTTTCCATGTATGGCATTTATTTCCAGTTCTTCCGGCTCATTTGCATCAAGATCAGACACTGCTTCCGCTTCATTAAAGAATACAATCTTTCCATCTACTTCCATAAAACATATCTGGTTCGTATCAGACATTTTTTCTGTCTTTCTTCCAAACCTGTTATTATTGGCAAGCACCAGCTGTTCCATCAACTTCTGCATCTTATCATTAAGTGCTTTCGTTTCTACTGTAAGAGTTTCCATCTGGTTCTGCAGATTAAGAAACATCTTGATAAGAAGTGACTTATCTATGCTGTTTAATTCTTCCTCTGTATACTTAATCTCCATAACCACATACTCCTTTTCCTGGCATTAAGTATAGCAGAAATCGTGTTATTATGCCACTCATGGCATTTGTCTGATTCGTCATTATGACGGTGGATAACACTTCTAAAAAGACGGTATTTCTGGTTCTTTAGAACTATTATCCACATAAGGCAGGACACAGGGATGTATTAATTCTTTTATGTCCTGCATTTAGTGGATAATCCATATATTTGCTGTCACGATTATAGTTTTGAAAACTTTTTATATTATAAAAAATCTACTTTCTGCACAATGTTTACATTAGTGTTCCAGGATTATCCTGTGGCTTAATCGGGCGTTTTGCTATAATCTCAAAGCCTTTCATTAACTGTTCAAACTGATGCTGTACGATTCCTGCAAGTCCGTCTATTCCTCTCCGTAAATCCGTGTAGCCGGCTGCTATAAATATGCGTTTAAAACCGACTGCATCATTAAGCATGGTTAAATGCCTCTATAAGATTTTTTATAAAATCAGGTGTAGCAGTATTAGTGATTTCAAATGTAACTCCATTGGTTTTTATTACAGCAGCTATTGTATTATCTTTAAAAGAACAGCCATCATTTTTGTTTTCACATATAGTATGTGTAACAGTTAATTCTATTGATGCTGGGACTTCTTTAGTTACAGGAAGTTCCACAAATGTAGCTGCCTGTCTTTCAAAAGTATCAATACATGTTTCTTTAAGCTTTTTCTGCCAGTAGTAATACTGGTCTTTTGATATGTTGTTTATCTCAAGCCACTGAAGTATCTTCATGCCACTTGAACGGCATTCTTTTATTATGGCTGCCCACTTTTTAAGATTGTGCTGTGTTTCCAGCTCTTTAGCATTCAATAATTATAACCTCCTGAAAAATTTGTGATAGTTGTACGAATTGTACAATTCGTTAAAATGGTACAACTTGTGCAACTGGATTATTACTGTTATAGCAAATTTTTCGGAGTATTTGTAAGTACATGGGTTGGAGCGTTTACATTAGAGAATATAACTGACCTAAAACAGGGTATTTTTTTATGGATGCATTATATTGTTCTTTTGTCAAACCCTTTATATTTTCTAATTCGCGATATATAAGTTGGCAAAATAATTTCCTTGGGATATATTCAACTCGCTCAGTGATATTTTTAGAAATGCTTCTTTGATGCGTTCTTTCTTTTTGCATAAACATTCGTAATGATGCAATAGTTCCTGTATATCCTTCTTTTACTATTGGTTCATGAATTTTTTTGTATGTAATTCCTTTTGAACGCATAGTTATAACTTTCTGTTCGTAAGGAGCCAGCTTTCCCGGAATTCTATTGTCATAGTGCCCATTATCCATAATATATTCATCTTTTAAATAATTTCTTATAGTAACCGTAGTATGACCAGTCAACCGCATAATTTCATCAATTGAATGTCCTTCAGTATATAATTTCCTAACTTCCTCTATGGCTAATTTCTTATTTTTTAACTGTTGAAGATGTTGACGTTCCCGTGCATTTTCTTTTACCTCTGGTATTTCATTTTTGGGTATAGAAAGATATTTTCTAATAGTTCTTACAGAAGAATGCAACAGCAGTGCTATATCATTTGCAGTATAACCTTCATCATGTTTCTTTTGTGCAAAGATGATTCGTTCTGCACGATTTCTTGTATCATAAAGTGCTTCCATTTCTGGGTCAATAGTATCTGTTGGAATTACAAGCCGTGATGGAAATAAACGATGTAAATATCTTTCTACCGCATCAGATAAATTTTTTATCAAATGAAAACGATCACTAATCTGAATCGCATCAGGGTGTGCATTACTTACTGCCGATGAATATGTATGTGCACCATCTCTTGAAACCACTTTTAAATTAGGGTAACTTCTAAGCCAATCTTCAACAATTTTAGTTTCGCGGGAATCAATTATATCAATAATTTTGTGGGTATCTAAATCAACCATAACTGTTCCATATGTATACCTTTTGCGAAAAGCAAAATCATCCACACATATTTTTGTTACGCTGGATTTATCCACAATAGTTGGCATTTTTTTTAAGCAGATCACAAATGCTGCTTTTACATACTTTTATAGATGAATTTTTCAATAATGCAGAGGCTGTTACTGAACTCAGTTTCGTTGATGTATTCATTATTTTATCTAGTAAACGGTTGGTTTTCTTTCCGTTTGGAGCCACAAAATCAAATCGCTCAGAAAATGTTTTATGTGTACAATTTTCATTAAGGCAAAACATTTTTCTTGTATTCAATAAAAGAATTGCTTGCTTATCCTGAATAGGAATATCCTGAATTTCTCGCTGATATATGGAATGAATTTTTGATGAAGTCTCTCCGCAAAAAGGAAACTTAACATCTTTTTCAATAGATTCTGCAATTAATATAAACTTCTCTTTTTTAATTTTATATCCAACACATTTTAAGCTTTTGTCTAAATTTTGTATAAATGCTTGCTTCATAATATCACCATCTTCCAATAATTATAAAGCAAAATCACTTTATTATCAACTAAGTATGGAAAGAACCGTTGGAGCGTTTACCCATTATATCTGATAATTGTTCTATTTATATAACGATTAGAGTATGAAACAGTATTAGCCATGCTGTTGGATATCATAACACTGGAAGCAGAAGGCATGGATACATCGTAAGCACTACATAATCCCCCGTAGTGTAATGCTTCAATTCCTGACGTGAATTAGGACAGTTGGAGCATTATACTCTAAGTTCTGATCAGAACTGCAAAAGTTGTAGCATTTATCCGCCGCACAGGAATATTCATTTGTTATAAGAGTAATGATAAAGAGAATTGCTGAAATATGAATTTTTTATGAATAAAGCTTGAACAATTTGTGCAAAAATGTTAATATTGATTTAAATTTTGAATTCTGATTATTCATAATTCACAATTGTATGCATATTTGAAAAAAGGAGAGGAAAATGTCATGCAAAGAATTAGAAAAGTTTTTGCAAAAGTTGTTGCTGGATTATTAGTCGTAAGTAATCTTGCAATAGTAGCACCAAGTATGACTTATGCAGCATCTGCATCAAGTTTTACTACTTATGGTGGATGGAATGAAATGATGTATGCAACTATCAAAGGTGTTAAGGATGCCGATGTTACTGCAGTATCATATTCAGGTCCAGTTAGTGGTTCTCTTACAGGAGAGGACTTTGAGTATCTTGTCAGAGATACAGCTGACGGAGCAAGAGTTGATGTAATGGGGTTAAAGCCAGGTACATATACTCTTAATGTTACTACTAAGACAGGTACATATACCCAGTCAGGAATTGAGGTTAATGCACAGGATAGATCGGGATATGCGCATTACAATTATACTGATGGTGTAGGTGCTTATAATGATGATGGTACATTAAAGGATAACGCAATTGTTCTTTATGTAACAGATGAAAACAAGAATACAGTTACACTTTCTTATGGTGGAGTAACAGTTTCAGGCATTGGTAATATTCTTAACTCAGTCGGTAAGGCATGCGGTGAAGCAGGTCATGAGACAGAGTGTAAGAAGGTATCGAAAGGAAAGACATATTACGGCAAGGGTAATACTAATCAGAGTATTCTCCAGTTACTTGCTGAAAATAATATACCATTAGTAATTCGTATGGTCGGAGCAGTATCAGAGTCTGGTCTTTATAAGACAGGAACATGGGCAGCAGCTAATGCAGGACTTATTGATGGCCTTACAGATTATGATTCTAATGATTATGGCGGAAGTGTTGGCGACAACGGTCATATGGCACGTATGAAGTCAGCAAAGGATGTAACAATTGAAGGTGTTGGTACAGATGCAGCTATGGATGGATGGGGAATTCATTTTATGTCTGAGACATCAACAACAGCAGCTGGATTAGGAAAGAACTTTGAGGTTCGTAATCTTACATTTATGAATCAGCCAGAAGATTCTATTGGTATGGAAGGTGTTCAGGAAGGCTCTGTTATAACAGCTCCAGTTGAAAGATGCTGGATCCACAACAATGAGTTTTACAGCCCTTCTATAACAGGACCTGCAGAATCAGATAAAGCTGAAGGTGATGGATCATGTGATTTCAAGCGTGGTGAATATTTAACAGTTTCATATAATTACTTTGAAGGATGTCATAAGACTAACCTTGTTGGTTCATCAGATACATCGTTACAGTATAATCTTACATATCATCATAATATCTGGAAGGGATGTAAAGCAAGACAGCCTCTTGGACGTCAGGCTAATATGCATTTCTACAATAACCAGTTTATAGGAACAACAGATTATGCAATGAATACAAGAGCCAATGCTTACATATATTCAGAGTACAATTTGTTCTTTATGACAAAGAATCCTATGGATGTAAGATCAGGAGCAATTAAAAGCTATAATGATTCATTCTCATCTTGCATAGGAGCAATGGGAGGAACAGTTGTTACAGATAAGTCAACTAAGGTTAAATCTGGCAACAAGTATGAGAATTTTGATACAGATGCAGCACTTTCATATATTCCTAGTGGAACTTATCAGTTACAGACAAGTGTTACAGATGCAGCCAAGGTTCTTAAGGCATACAATGGATGCATGCCAGAGACAGTTAAGAGACCAGAGAATGTTACAACTTCAGAGTGTTCATTGTTATCATATTGTGCACCTGGTGTAACACCAATTAATATATCTGATTATCCATATACAGCAGCGCCAGGAAAGATTAGCAAGACGGTATATGCATTCACAGTAGGTGGAACAGTAGATGTTACTATATCATTTGCATCGGAAGCATTAACTACAACAGGTTGTCTTGTTAATGAGACTGGTGAGTGCTTCCAGGTAGGAAGTGGTACTGTTACAGGTCTTCCGGCTGGAACGTATATGGTTATGCCATATAATGTTCAGTCAGGTGGTAATGGAGTTAATCCGGCAGCAGGTACATTTAAGGATATGACTATTAATTCAATTACAATTAATGCGGCTGATCCTAATGCACATTATCATCATTATGTATCAGAGGTAACTAAGCAGGCTACATGTGCAGAAGAAGGCGTTATTACATATACATGTACAGCAACTAATGGAACTTGTAATAAGAAGACATACACAGAGGTGATTCCAAAGAAAGCTCATACATATGGCGAATGGAAAGTAGTTAAAGAAGCAACAGAGACAGAAGAAGGACTTAAGAGTCATTCTTGTACAGTATGCGGGGCTGAAGAAACAGCACCTATTCCAAAGAAGGGTTCAACAGGTGGAACAGAGACACCAGAAGTACCAACAGGAGATTCTAAGGTACATAATTTTACAGAATCAGGAACAACAAGTGACTTCTATAGTATTACAGGAAGTATAGCAA
>ENA-OPWC01000366-OPWC01000366.1-human-gut-metagenome-genome-assembly--contig:-NODE-366-length-39889-cov-4.088743_pt1 | contig 39889 bp, 36 predicted proteins | sample MGYA00241504_ERZ502000 | MGnify/ENA primary metagenome ERZ502000 (study PRJEB25962, sample SAMEA2042005) | human gut metagenome | biome: human gut; feature: human-associated habitat; material: faeces...
CATACTGTGCTTTCTGATCAGTAGCCTTGGAGGAATATACAATTTCGTTATCCATATTTCATCTCCTTTCCCGATAAAACAGAATAACATGCATATTTTAGCTTTGTATATTGCCTCCGTCTCTCCAAGTCTGATTGTAACGGATATCAGAAAGGAAAACAAGTTTATCCAGTAAAAAACTGCTGCAACCTTCAAATGCTCCACCATATATTTCGGTCACACCTCGATATTATTATGCTTTTTAAGTTCTTACAACCCATAAATGCTAGCTCGCCTATATCGGTTACTTTTTTCCCTTTAATTTCTCCCGGAATCACAATCTCTGTCTTATTACCTTTATACCCAAAAATTGTAATTGTATCACTCCACGATTCATAAACATATGTAAAACCATTATATGTTTCCTCTTCCGCCTGTGCTGTCATACCGATTCCGCCACACAGCAATACACACAGAACCAATCCCAAGCCTGCATAGATCAGGCTTCTTATCTTCTTTTGTATCATTTTCTTTTCTCCTCCTTGTTACTTACGATTTTCTACAGTATCCTTACTTTTTACTTATTGACCCGTCCTTTTTTCTCTCACCCCACATTACATTTTCATATTTATTTTCATCAATATCCCTGCCCTATTTTCACAAGCCGATCTAACCTGAAAAAATGGCATAAACATTATAAAAAAAAGAGTCGTCAATATGCCAGAGGAAATTGATAAAAGGATTTTCCTATAAACATATGTCTGAGAATTTGGGCGACTGCTGGTTCATAAATGTGCGAACCGAATAGAAATATTGCAAGTCTTGTTATGTACCCCTATCAGCCATAGTGTCGGTAACACAGCAAAAACTTAATTAAGGCACGTCTATTGTGCGTATCCCACACTGGACAGTCACAGGCAAACTGTTTATAATGGATTGTGTATGCGTATTTGTGCATTTAAGATGGAGAAAATGATATGAATTTAAGGACTTTAAGACTTTTAGAATATAATAAAATTGTAGAAATGCTGACCTCCTACGCGGCATCCCCGATGGCAAAACGAAAATGTGAACGCCTGAAGCCCCGCAAGGATCCGGTACTGATCCAGACCTTACAGCAGGAAACAAGAGATGCGCTGATCCGGCTGAATACACAGGGCAACCTGTCATTTGCCGGTCTCCGTGATATCGGCGCTTCGATCAAGCGACTGGAGGTGCAGGGAGCACTCGGCATCAAGGAACTGTTAGATATCGGAAGTGTCCTTGATATGGCACTATCCGCCAGACAATATGGCAGCAGCGATGATAACGAGGAAAAGGCACATGACAGCCTCTACTCCCGCTTCATGGAACTTGTTCCGCTGGAACATTTAAGTCAGGAGATCCACCGCTGTATCCTGTCAGAATCCGAGATCGCAGACGATGCATCGTCCGGTCTGAAGGCGGTCAGACGGAACAAAAAACTGACAAATGAAAAGTTACATAACCAGTTGAACAAACTTGTAACCGACCAGAGCAAGCAGACAATGTTTCAGGATAATCTGATCACGATGCGTAATGGAAGATACTGTATCCCGGTCAAGCAGGAATATAAGAACAGCTTTCCGGGCATGATCCATGACCAGTCTTCCAGTGGAAATACTGTATTTATCGAACCTCTGGCGGTAGTTAATCTGAACAACCAGTTAAAAGAGCTGGATAATCAGGAGCTGGCAGAGATTGAAAAAATTCTTGAGAACCTGTCAGCGCAGGCAGCATCTGAATACGAAAATATAAAATTTGACTTTGAGACGTTGACCGATCTGGACTTTATATTTGCAAGAGCGAATTTTGCAAGATCCTATAAGGGAACCGAACCGATCTTTAATACGGACGGCATCGTGGATATCAAGCAGGGCCGCCACCCACTTTTAGACAAACATACCGTTGTTCCGGTCGACATCAAACTGGGTGAGGACTACAACCTGCTGATTATTACCGGTCCAAATACCGGTGGTAAGACCGTATCCTTAAAAACACTGGGTCTGTTTACTCTGATGGGACAGTCCGGACTTCATATTCCGGCACTGGATGGTTCCAGACTGAATGTATTTGATGATGTATTTGCCGATATCGGAGATGAACAGAGCATCGAGCAGAGTCTCTCGACCTTCTCCTCCCATATGAGCAATGTCGTATATATCATGAACCATGTGACACCAAACACGCTGTGCCTTTTCGATGAGCTTGGCGGTGGAACCGATCCGGTCGAGGGTGCAGCACTTGCGATCGCGATCTTAAGCAGCTTAAACGATCAGGGCATCCGCTGCATGGCTACCACGCACTACAGTGAACTGAAATTATTTGCCATGTCGACTCCGGGCGTTCAGAATGCAAGCTGTGAATTCGATGTAGCGACATTGATGCCGACCTACCGGCTCATCATCGGTATTCCCGGCAAATCAAATGCATTTGCAATATCTAAGAAATTAGGCTTATCCGACGATATCATCGAACGGGCAAAGACAAATATCGACAGCAACAAGGTTGATTTCGAAACACTGCTATCCGACCTGAAAAACAGCCGAAAAGAGATTGAACGGGACAAAGCGGAGATTGCGCAGTTTAAGGAAGAAGCCAGACAGCTTCAGGAACGGGCAAAAGCAAAGGATGACGAACTCTCTGCCAAGAAGGCTCAGATTCTTGCAGATGCAAGAGAAGAAGCGGCGGATATTCTGGAAGAAGCAAAGGAAATGGCGGATTCAGCCATTAAAAAATATAATAAATGGACAACAAATCCCCATAAAGCAGATGCGAGCACTATGGAGAATGAACGAAAAAAGCTCCGTACCAAGATGGACGATTACCGGAAGATGACGCCGGAAAAACGCAAATCCATGACCTCCCATCATACGGCAAAGGATTTCAAGGCCGGAGACACCGTGCATGTTATCAGCATGGATACAACAGGAACGGTTACTGCTCCTGCTGATTCGAAGGGAAATATCAAGGTTCAGATGGGCATCTTAAGCTCTCTGCTTCCTGCTTCTGATCTTGTGATCATCGAGACACCAAAGCAGAACAACGCTCAGGTATCGATCAATAATAAACGTGGAATGAGCAAGGCTCTAAACATCCAGCCGGAGATCAATGTACTCGGCATGACTGTAGCCGAAGCTACCTCTTTGGTTGACCGTTATCTCGATGATGCCATGATGGCGCACCTGCACAAGGTAAGGATCATCCATGGAAAAGGCACCGGAGCACTCCGGAAAGGCATCCATGACTATCTGCGCAAGCAGTCATACGTCAAATCCTTCCGTCTGGGTGAGTACGGGGAGGGCGAAGCCGGCGTTACGATTGTAGAGTTATAAAATACACAACAACAAGGAGAACTATATGGACAAAGAAAAAATATTGATCGTTGACGATGACGAAAACATCGCCGAACTGATCTCCCTTTATCTGAATAAAGAATGTTATGAAACACAGATTGCCGCAGACGGAGCTTCTGCCTTGGAGGCATTTGTCGAATTTATGCCAAATCTCATCCTATTAGATGTCATGCTTCCGGGCATGGACGGCTATCAGGTATGTACGGAAATCAGAAAGCAGTCCAATGTACCGATCATCATGTTATCCGCAAAAGGTGAGGTATTTGACAAGGTGCTCGGACTTAAGATCGGTGCCGATGATTACATCGTAAAACCCTTTGATTCCAACGAACTGGTTGCCCGTGTCGGTGCATTGCTTCGCCGCTGCAACTCACGGACGGATAATTTCCAGAACTATAATCCGACAAATGCCGATCATATCGGCACCTATGTCGAGTATGATAATCTGGTCGTTAATATTTCAAATTATACCGTTACATTAGAGGGCAAAAATCTGGAAATGCCGCCAAAAGAACTGGAACTGCTGTATTTCCTTGCAAGCCGTCCAAATCAGGTATTTACCAGAGAACAGCTTCTGGACAAATTATGGGGCTACGAATATGTCGGTGACACCCGTACCGTTGATGTACACATCAAACGTCTGCGCGAAAAACTGACCGATAAATATAACTGGTCCATTTTTACAGTATGGGGAATCGGTTACAAATTTGAGGTTAAATGACCATGAAAAAAACGATTTTTGATAAGATTGTTGTCGGCTTTGTCCTGCTGGTCATTGTAATCTTCAGTGTACTTGCTCTGTATACCGTCAATATGACACAGTCAAAGCTGCTAAGCAACACAGAACAAAATCTGAAAACAGAATCCAAGCTTATCATCAGCACCACCGTAACGGATTATATGAACGGCCTGATCGATAAGGATACGTTTTATCAGAAGCTGGATGAACATGCTGCTGATATGAACGCAGAGATCTGGCTTTCTACTGCAAATGGCGAGATCATATACTGTTCAAACAGTGAAAGTCCTGCTGCAAAAGATATGATGATCACTGATTTTTATGACCGGACGGATATATATTCCCAGACAGTAAAAACCGGTACGCTGAACGGCTGCTTTTCAGCCAAAACCTTAAGCCTCAGTACCCCTGTTTATCAGGATAAATCCTATGCAGGACTGCTGTCCATTCACTTGTCACTGCAGTTTATCAAGGATATTGCGCAGAAAACATTTGCATCCACCTATATGCCATTTCTGGTCATTGTGGTGTTGTCTCTGATCGCCTTAATGCTGATCACGAACAGTACATTAAAACCAATCCGTGAAATCATTGCAACCTCCAAGCAGTATGCCGCCGGAAATTTCAATGCGCGAATTGATGTGCATACCGATAACGAATTTGGTGAACTTGCACGATATATGGAGGAAATGGCAGACGAGCTGAGTCGTTCCAATGAATACCGAAAGTCTTTCATTTCCAATATATCCCACGACTTCCGTTCTCCTCTGACCTCGATCAAAGGATATATTGAAGCCATGATTGACGGAACGATTCCACCGGATAAGCATGAGAAATATCTACAGATCGTATTAAATGAGACAAAGCGTCTGACCAAGCTGACACAGGGACTTCTGGAACTGAACAACTTCGACTCCTTTGATCTCCAGCTTGATAAGTCGAATTTTGATATCAAGAGCATTATTCTTCCTACGATCAACACCTTTGAAGGTCGTTGCCAGGACAAAGGCATTTATCTGCATGCAATCTTCCATACCGACAATACCATTGTCTATGCGGATCGTACAAGAATCCAGCAGGTTATCTACAATCTGGTTGACAATGCGATCAAATTCACCCCGGAAGGCAGGCAGATTACGGTTCAGGTCACAGAAAAATCCGATAAAATCTTTGTCAGTGTCAAGGATGAGGGTGTCGGAATTCCACCGGAATCGATCAAGAAAGTATTTGACCGTTTCTATAAAACGGATCCAAGCCGCGGAAAGGATAAGACCGGAACCGGTCTCGGACTTGCCATCACAAAAGAGATCATCAAGGCGCATGGTGAGAATATCACCCTCACCAGTAAGGTTGGCGAAGGAAGTGAATTCATTTTCTCTCTCCCTATGCAGAAGGAAATGCAAATTCCGATCAAAGCCGTACATGTGAAGAAGGAAGAAGATACACAATATATCTCCAACGGAAAGTTCCGTATTAAGAAGAACTAACAAAAGCCCCACCCGCTCTTGCCTCTATGATGGATAGGAGTTGAAACTCGCTACACTTTCTATTCGGTTCGCACGCTGATTTGTCAGCAGTCGCCCAAACTCGCCTTATAAGGCTCAAACAAGGGCTTGATGCTGACAGCTAGTGCAAACCTCATAACGAAAGTTCCACTGATGTTTCAACTCCTATCCATCATAGAGGCAAGAGCGGGTGGGGCTTTATTTTATGTCTTACTCAAAATGTCTCCATTAATAGGAGGCATTATTTATATCGTTCTGCCATCTCATTTACAGCATCACGGATACGCTCGCGGAGATCTGCAGGCTCTATGACCTCTACGCTGGTTCCGTACTGCATCGCCCAGTGAAACATGGCATTCTGGCTGCAGGTCACACGGATAAACGCCTTATTGGCATCTGTCTCAGGATTAAAGTTATCTGGATAATTGTTCTGAACAAATTTTGGTGACAACACTTCAAAGTTCTTATCAAACCAGTCTACAATATCACCCATATTCCCTTTCTGAACCTTTAATACAATCGTAGCTGCGGGATCACTGAACATGTAGAGATGTTCCGCCATATGCTGTGGCAGATTCAGTCCATGCTCCATCCCTTTTACCAGACTTTTATCCTTGACCTTTTCATCTAATATCTCAATCTCCGTCATACGATCGATCCGGTAATTCGACAGATTGTCATATTTATCATAATTGCAGATCAGATAATATTTGCCCTCATTTGCAACCATCTGATATGGATTTACGATATACTTCGTATCCTTTCTTGGATGAAGCTGTTTATCGATACCATAGGTGTTATAGAGAAATGCAACCTTCTTGCCCTCACTGATCGCATCATCGATCATCTCAACATTTAACATGGTCTGACGGTTATCGGTATGTGATAACCCCGGCAGATTGCACACATGCTGTACCTTCGCACTGAAATACACATTCGAAAGCCCCTTGATCTTCTCGATCAGCTCCTGTGCCTGATTTCTCGGTATCGTCTTTGAAAATAAAATACTGTCGATCAACATTCTAAGCTCAGCATCATCAAATTCATGATTGTAATACCAGTCCTTTGTCAGGATCTCGGTCTCTCCGTTTTTATTTTCACGTTCAATCTCCGTACATTCCAGATTATAACCAAAATCCACCAGATTCATCAGATTGCTCTTGACGGATTTCCGGTCAACCTTCATTCCATATTCGGTTTCCAGCTTCTTTATGATATCCTTCTGATCCATTGTATGTTCGGAATCCGTATATTTCCGAAGAATCTCAAGGATACAGATATTCATCATTTTCTTTCCATCTACCATGTATGTACTCATAAATACTCCTTTTTACCACTCATAATGGTGAAGCTGTCCCTTCGTCTCAAGCTCTGGGAAGCCCTGCTGTCTGAGTGCCTCATATAACACGATTGCTACAGAATTTGCCAGATTCAGGGAACGGATCTCCGGGAACATCGGAATCCTGACTGCTGTTTCCTTATAGTCTAACAGAATCTCCTCCGGAATTCCTGCGCTCTCTTTTCCAAACATGATATAGGCATCTTCCTCATAGTTTACATCCGTATATTTCTGTTTGGATTTGGTCGTTGCCATATAAATCTTTGCGCCCGGATTCTTTTCAAGGAAATCATTGAAATCATCATAGATCGTTACATCTAATTTGTCCCAATAGTCCAGTCCCGCACGCTTTAACTGCTTCTCGTTGATCTGAAAACCCAGAGGCTCGATCAAATGAAGTCTTGCCCCTGCTGCCACACAGGTACGTCCTATATTTCCTGTATTTGCCGGCATCTCCGGCTCATGAAGTACGATATTTAACATGTTTTTCTCCCTTCGATCTTATGGTGTCAAAAAGCTTTCCTCTCCGTCATGGATGATCACGCGGTCATGTCCGGTTGTTGTTCTGCCGATCACAGCAGCCTCAAATCCGGCTTCATACAGACGATTACTTAACATTCCACCATCTGCTGTGACAAATAACGCTGCTCCACATCCATCGATCCGGTATGGATCATCCCCGGTAAATTCACAGATCTCAATGGTTTCCTGCATGATCGGTATATGGTCATGGCTGATCCGAAGCCCGACATTTCCAGCCTCTGCCAGTTCCCATAATGCGCCATATACTCCTTCTGTTGAGATGTGGCGTGCATATATACTGCCACATGCCATCGCAATATCTCCCTGATTCTTCATAAGTATTAACCGGTCAAATTGCTCTGCTGTGCGAAGATATTCCTCAGAATATCTGGTCAGAAGCTCTTCTTTTCTTTCCCTTACCCGAAGCAGGGTTCCAAGGATGCCGGTCTGTCCGCACATAACGATATCCATATCCGGCTTGATCTTTGCATTTTTCTCGCCCTGCGATATCTTTCGTCCATACATCGTTACAGTTACCGCAGGCTCCTTGAATATCCCGCTGATCGCGGTATCTCCATACACGACATCTACATGAAGCTCCTTCGCAAGATCAGAAAGCTCCCGCAGAATTTTTTTCATACGCTTCTCATCATTTTCCGGCATCATAACCGTATCTGTAAGTGCAAATGGCTGATACCCGCCAAGCCGTAATTTATTATATTGTTTGATAACATCCGAAGTCACCGTACCCAGTGCATTTGCAAGGCAGAGTCCTTCCGTTACTGCAAGCTCACTATCCAACAACACAAGCCGGCTATAGTCATCTCCTATGCCGGCTTGTGTTATGTCAGAATGTTCCTGTTTATTCAACGATCTTAAGATTGACCGCTTCTGCTGTATAAATCGAAACTTTTCTTTATTCATCCCTGATACCTTTTAGAATGCATATGCAAGCATACCGATTACCATAGCTGCTACCAGGATTCCAACTATAATTGCAGATGCTACCTTTTTACCCTTTGAACTGCTTAAATTGATCATTTCCCATTTCTCCTTTATATTTTAAACTTATAATTTTCTGATATTATCCGCCCCACATCAGACCTTTTCCCGTCTTATGCAGCGACATCATGTATAGATTAACGCTGAATTTTCACTTTGTCCAGATATAATAGCATTATTTTATAGCAATTTAGCATTTGTGCCAGATTCTGCCAACTGCTTATTCCGTTACATTTGCCGATGGGCACACACGGTTCAGCGCGCATTCGGCACATTTTGGTCGTCTGGCGATACAGATCGTTCTTCCAAGTGTAATGATCTGAATATTATATAAGATCCACTGTTCCTTTGGAAGCTTTTCCATAAGCTCATGCTCGATCTTCACCGGATCATCACTATCTGTCAGCCCAAGCAGCCTGGAAATACGTTTTACATGTGTATCAACGACGATACTTGGCTCGTGGTAGATATTGCCACGGATCACATTTGCGGTTTTTCTTCCAACACCGTCTAATTTTGTCAGGCTCTCGATATCACTCGGCACTTCTCCGCCATATTCACTGATGAGCTTCTTTGCACAGCCAATTATATTCTTCGCTTTATTCTTATAAAATCCGGTCGAGTAAATATCCTTTTCCAGTTCCTTGATATCTGCATCGGCAAATGCCTGCAAGGTCGGATATTTCACGAACAGATCTTTTGTTACGATGTTTACTCTGGCATCTGTACATTGTGCCGACAGCATCGTTGCGATCAGAAGCTGCCATGCATTTTCATGATTCAGATAACACTTGTAATCTGTTCCATATGTCTCATTCAAGATCCAGCAGATCTCAGCGACCTGCTGCTTTTCTTTTTTTGTCATGCTGCATTACTCCTGTTTTCCTGCCAGATAGTTGATAAACTGCTGGGCTGTACGACCGGAGATTCCACCATGCGACAGCTCCCATTTGTTTGCTTCCGCACACAGTTCTTCCTCTGTCATATGGATGCCGTTCTTCTCTGCCAGACCTACAACGATCTGGAAATATTCCTTCTGTGATGGCTTGCTGTAATTGATCGTAACACCAAAACGATTGACCAGTGACAGCTTCTCCTGCATCGTATCGCTCTTGTGCATACCATTGTTATTCTCAAGATCGGTACGATCTGTCCATGTTTCACGGATCAGATGACGACGGTTCGAGGTCGCATAGATCAGAACATTATCCGGCTTGATCTCCAGGCCACCTTCGATGACTGCCTTCAGATATTTGTATTCTGTCTCAAACTCCTCAAAGGACAGATCATCCATGTAAATGATGAATCGATAGTTACGGTTCTTGATCTGGGAAATAACCTGAGACAGATCCTGAAACTGATGCTTATAGATCTCGATCATACGAAGTCCCTGATCGTAATATTCATTTATGATCGCCTTGATCGTTGTTGACTTTCCGGTTCCGCTGTCACCAAATAACAGCGCATTATTTGCCTTACGTCCTGCAACAAAGGCTTCCGTATTCTCCACGATCTTCTGTTTCTGGATCTCATATCCGATCAGATCATCCAGACGAACATCCTCTGTGTTATTGATCGGAACAAACTGCATATCTCCATTTGTCGGATGAACGATACGGAATGCCTTGTTCAGTCCGAACATTCCAACACCATATGCCTTATAGAAATCCGTCACGATCTTGAAGATATCATTTTCATCCTTTGCCCCTTCGATCGCACGGCTGATATCCTGTACCTTTGTGCTGACATTCTTATTATACATACGTTCTTTCTTGCCGATGGCTTTATAATTATTCACGATCGTGAAGCAGTCAATATCCAACGCTTCCTCAATCTCAGAGAAATCAAAATCAAACAGCTTCTTGAAGATCTTGAAATCATTTTTTGCAAAATAATTAACGGTTCCGTCATTGGCACCCACTTTTTCACTCGTCATAGAGAATGAATTCTCATTTGTGATAAGAATAAATGCCAGATAATTGTGCCACAGATTTGTGTCAAATCCATAATCGGTAGCAAGATCCAGCAACCGCTTGATCTGGTCGTAGATCCTTGCAACCAGCTCCGCATTCGGACAGTCTCCGCGGTCAAAATCCTCAAATATCCCGGACAGCTTCATCAGAATACTGTTCTCACCCAGATTTCTATATAATACCAATTTCGCTATATCTCTGTACATCTTAAATTATCCTTCTTTCTTCATTTGTCTATATAAACAGGCATTTGCCCTGTTTTATCCAGCTCGTTTCTCTCAGGCATTTTCCTTGCTTCTTTTCTCTTTCATGCGTCTGGACTGTCGTCTCTGCTTCCGCTTCCGGGGTTTCTCCCTCCAGCCATCATCCGTCGAAGCGTAAGGTTCTCCATACTTTTCCCAGGCGACTCCCTTTTCCCGCAATCTCATAAGTACGAATTCCTTCACCAGTGCATATAAGACAGAGGATAACGGTACAAATATCAACATACCGAGAATTCCCATCAGATCTCCGCCAATGATAACTGCAACCAACACCCATATAGATGGAAGTCCGACGGAACCGCCTACCACATGCGGATAGATCAGATTTCCCTCGACCTGCTGCAGTATGATAAACAGGATCAAAAATACCAGTACCTTTTTCGGATCGTCAACCAGAATGAGAAATGCACCAACACCACATCCAATAAATGCACCAAAGACCGGAATCAATGCCGTTACCACAATCGTAACACTGACCGTCAGTGCATATGGAATACTAAGGACGCTCATGGATACAAAGAACATCAAGCCCAGAATACATGCCTCCAGGCACTGTCCGGTTATGAAATTTGCAAATGTCTCATCTGCCATAACGCAGGTCTTGATGATCTTATCTGCTGTTTTCTCTTTAAATAACGCATATATCAGACCCTTTGTCTGACGCTTCAAGTTCTCCTTCTGTGCCAGAATATAGATTGCGAAAAATAATCCAACCACAAAATCGACTATACCGCTGACAACAGAGGTTGCAAAATTAAATGTTGATGACAACAGGCTTCCGCTTCCATTCTTTATCAGATTGATTGCACTCTCACTCACCTTATCCCATGCAATATCAATCTCCATGATCCGGTCAACGATATCCGGATATCCCGCTGCCAGATTCACCGCCCAATTCTTAATTGCCTCCATCGTAGACGGGAACTGCTGTCCGATCGCTGTAATTGTCCGGCTGACCTCCGGTATCAGCATCGTGATCACAAAAGCAATCACCAGAACGACGCAGATAAGGGAAAGCACCATACAGACCGGTCTCCGGAACCGATACCATCTACTTTTTTCATTTCGGAATAACAGATTTTCAAATCCCTTCATCGGCACATTCAGAATGAACGCAATCGCAAATCCAATCACGAACGGCATAAGCAACCCGATGATCCATGTACCGCAAGCATAGATTTTATCAAAACGAAATACGCAAAATACGACTAATACAGTTATAATGATCAGTTTTATGAGCTTTTTCATATTCGAATTATTCAGTTCCAAATTCAATTTCCTCTGCTTTCTTTTTACATTTTTTTGAGCAGGCACATAGAACGTGTCTGCTCAATCATGCCAAGACCATTTATTCCGGCAGATTGATGTTTCCAAATACATCTCCTATGGAATAGGTCATATTCTCTTTTGGTTTATAAGCATTCATAATCGGAGCCATGATCTTCTCAAACTTCTCCCTGTTCTTTGAAAGAACGAATACTTCTGCTGTATTTCTGGCATCCCACAATGCATCATGCTCTTTTCCCTGAAAATCTTCTCCCAGATAGAATACCGCATCTGACAGTGCCAGTCTTCTTCTGGTTCCAAGCATACGTGCAAATTCCTTCTGGAAATCCTTCCATTTGGATGCAAGCTTCTGTGCATCCGGGTTATTGTAGGATTTTAACTTGCGTTCCCGGTTAAACTGCCGCAGATCATTCTCACTCCATGCATAGATCACATCCGCGCTTAAGCCCCATGCAATGAACCGATCCATCGCAATCGCAAAATCCGGTGCATCGTCTACCATCTCATTTGTGATCCCGGTAAGATTTGTTATTCTGGATGTCACAGGCGTAATTCCCGGCTTTACATAAGTCTTGAATGAATCAATCTCCTTATATGTATCGTCCAGCTTAACAGCTCCTATTTCAATTATTTCATTTTTGCAAATTTTTAATTCATCGGGATGAGAATTATCGATCTGATTCATCTCAAAATCCACAAATATATACTCCATGTGTCACAACCTTCCTACAGCTGTCTTCCGGATGAAAGCCGCCTGTCGAACATGGCTTCCACCGTCACAATCTTACCTTAAAGCATACCATTCACATCCAAAAATGTCTATCTTTTTCTTGGTGGAGATTTCCTGTAAATGCCCTGTTAAAAAATGTAGCTATTTTCTACCTGTTTTTTTACACATATGAATCGCCACAAGTATAAACGGCAATGAAAATACCCCTGACAGTACATCGGAGATTCCCTGTGTAAGAGCCACGCCTGTTTCCTGAAAACACATAGGAAGAAGCCAGATCAATGGCAGGAAAAAGATTCCCTGTCTGGTGGAGGATATGAGAATGGCTTTTCCGATCTCCCCTATTGCCTGAAATAACATACCGCTGACCAGACACACCGCCATAAATGGCAATGATACCGCGTGCATCCGAAGAGAAAGAACTCCCAGCTCAAGTGCCGCATTTTCCCCAAATAATGAGATAATCGAGGATGCAAATATCCACACAAGAATACCTGTAACAGCCGATGCAATGACCTGACTTAGAATCGTAAATATGATCGCTTTTCTTACTCTATCATTCTTCTTTGCTCCATAATTATAACCGGCCACCGGTGCAAAGCCCTGCCCATATCCGACCATGACTGCAAATAATATGGCAAATACTTTATTTGATACTGATATCGCAGCTATCACGTCATCCCCATATGCTCTGGCTGCCCGATTCAACAGGATGGTCGCCACACAGACCAGCCCCTGACGGAAAAAGGATGGGATTCCGGTTCTCGTAATATCGATGGCTGTCTGCTTAAACACCGCTAAACCCCGTCTATCCTCTCTCTTTATCTGCTCAATTTTAACTCGCATTCCTGTTGGTTTATATTTGGCATCTGCATTTTGGGACAAATGATCCATTATGTCTGTATTTTTATTAAACCTGATCACACTTTTCCCACTCAGCATCACGATCAGCATAATAATGAGACTTACGCTCTGTCCACAAAATGTGGCAATTCCTGCTCCTCGGATTCCAAGCTCCAAACCTGACACCAGAATTGGATCTAAGACCGCATTTAAGACAGCACCGCTTCCAATTCCAACTAACGCCCAGACGGGCATTCCTTCCGCCCGCAGAACATTGTTGAGTACATACGACACACACATAACCGGCGCTGTAAGCAGGATCCAGAATCCATAATCTAATGCAAATGTCGCGATCGTATCCGTCGATCCCAGGAACTCAACCAACGGTTTCTGCCACAGAAATCCTGCTCCCATCAGTATAAGTCCGGCAATCAGCGACATTAAGACCGCAACCAGTGCATCTCTGCCTGCTTCCTTTTCTTTCTGTTCACCTAAAAATCGGGATATTCTGCTGCCTGCACCCATGCCAAATGTATACCCTACCGCCTGTATCATGGCAAGTACCGAAAATAAAACCCCAACTGCCGCAACTGCACTGTTTCCAAGGTCCGAAACAAAATACATATCTACGATATTGTACGTCGTTCCGGCAAGCATACTGACAATGGTTGAACACGATAATCGCAAAATAAGAGAAGGCACAGGAGTCTGTGTCATTTTCACATGATTCTCCTGTGCCTTATCCTTCGTATTGTCAGTTTTACCTTGAACATTATCATTTTTCATATGCAGACATCCTGCCTTATAGCCATAGTAAGAAACTGACAAATAAATATTTCTGTATCTATCCAAACTCTGATACCAAAATCATAACAATCTTTTTATATCAGCCAGATATTTATGCATTATTTCAGAAATTCAGCCACTTCCTCGATCTTATTCTGTGCATCATACACGCCCAGATCGTACATTGCCTGAATCTTCTTATCATCCTTTTCCGTTCTTGATATGTCGATCTGTACACTCGGACGGATAATAAGAACCTCGCCCTTCTGTTCCAGTTCAGCCAGCTTCTCCAATGTCTTATTATAATACAAATGCCTCATGGCTATTCGTTTCACATACTCCGGATATTCCTTATACCGGATTGCTTCCAGCTTCAACATGCTGTCTTCTTCCTTGACGTAACCTTCCGGTCTGGTCAAAACTACGATATCTTTTCGATATCCCATTCTCCTGAACTGGAAGATCGGAATGCTGTCTGCAGTTCCGCCATCCAATAACTTCTTGCCATCTACTTCTACAATCTGTGACACGATTGGAAGTGATGCTGATGCACGAAGCTTGTCCATATCCTTTCGAAGATCCGTACATTCCAGATACTCCGGCTGTCCGGTTTCTACATTTGTACAGCATACATAAAATCTCGTTGGATTCTCCTCAAATGCATCATAGTCGAATTTGTACAATTCATTTGGCAGTCGATCATAACAAAAATCAACTCCAAATAAATTTCCCGTTTTCAGCAATGACTTCAAGCTCATATATTCCTTATTGTTTCGGTATTCTAGGCTGTATGCAATATTTCTTCCACGCTGCTTGGATACGAAAGAGGCTCCATGAATAGCTCCCGCCGATACACCGATCACGCCATCCACTGTAATATTATGATCTAAAAATACATCCAGTACTCCGGCAGTATAGATGCCACGCATGCCACCGCCTTCTAAAACCAATCCTGTCTTTGTCATATATCTTCAACTTCCTTTCAAAACGAATTTGCTATCTTTTGTTTTTACTATGATAACGCAAATCTGGATTTTGGCAAGGGGAATTTTGGAGGTGGGGTGATGAATAAATAGGATGATGGATAATCTTATATTATCCATTGTTTTAGTAAGTAAGTAGTTCTATTAGAGACCGATAGATTATATGACTTTTGCAATATAAGATAATAACTAATACATATGGAGTACTATTATGAATAAAGATAATGAAATACTATTACAAAATGCAATAAATGATACAACTATTTCACAAGAAGATGTTATAAAGGCACAGATTGAATTAAAAAAACATGTAAAAAATAAAGATTTTTACAGAATAGATCAATATAAAATAAATTTCGGAACTCAGATTTCTAAAAATTATTCTAATTTGAATCAGCGTCGTTCCTTTTATTCTGATTGTTATTTTACAAAATCAAATTTTACAAATACGGGGTTTACTGGTTCTATTTTTTCTAATTGTAATTTTACAAATAATTTATTAAAGCGTACAGTTTTTGATTCATGTAATTTTAGACAATGTAATTTTGAATATTCAATCAGTGGTAATAATACATTAGAAGGCACAGATTTTAACAATGCTGTATTTGTAGAATGTACATTTGAAGGAATTACTTTTGATGCTGGAATGGCTTCTAATGCTATATTTCAAAGCGTAAGTTTTAAAGAATGTGTATTTTTAGGTATGCTTTGGGAAGCTGCAACTTTTGAGGATGTGTATTTTGATAATTGTCAAATGAAAGGACTTAATTTTGAACAGTGTGTTTTTGATAATATCCATATGAATAATACTCGTCTATTATTTCCGACTATTCCATATATAATTAACGGGATAAAATATTTAATGCAGACTGATGATAATGTTCAAATTTCTTCTGCAAATAGTTCAAGTGGTTTAATAAAGAAAGAAGAATATTTAAAACTTCTCCCTATATTAGAAAAATTTTATTATGGTACAAAAAATTATTTCCCATTGGCAAATATTTATGTCGCTCAAAATAAGTATCAAGATGCATACAATGCAATAATAAACGGGGTGCGTGTCGCTATGCAATTAAGGTCGTTTCGAAGTTTACGAAGTTTTTGTATATTGCTGAAAACCATTCCTGTTTTAGAGCCAAAACATTTTAATTTTGTATATGAATGTATACAAAATGAAATTGGATGTCAATTTTTTTCATCGACAGATTATTATATTTTATCAAGATACCTCGGTGAAGTTCGCCAACTACTAGTAAATGGAAAAGATGGTACTGTGGTAGGAATTACTATTAAAACAAATATAGAATCCAATGAATGTGATAAGTTAGGGATATTAATCTCAGTCATAAACTCTATAATTGATTATTCGTCAACAAATGCAAATAATTATATTGAGTTAAGGCATTATTCTCCATATGAAATTTTTTGTCAAATAACAGCTAATCCTGAATGTATTTTTTATATAATAGGCATTATATATTCTGGATTATTAGGTGTAGATACATTATATAAAAAATATAAAGAAAATATCAAAAATGAAATAGATGAAAAAAAATCTCTTGCTCAAATAGAATTAATAAAGGCTCAAACGGAACAAATAAAAATAGATAATTTATTAAAGAAAGAGCAAATAGAAAAACAAAGTAGCGAGAAAATTAAACATTCTCAACAGATTATTCAGGCTAATCAGATTACAATTAATAGCATAAGTCATAATATTACAGCAGGATCAATATTAAATTGTGATCCTATATTTCAAAGTTATTCTGCGTCTAACAATCAGTAAGGAATAGATGTAACATATAAATGATAACCAGCCTTTTGGGAGCTTAAGGCTGGTTATCATTTATATTTATATATCAATAGGATTAAAAGTATTGTTTTGATTATAAATATTTGGTGGCCCTAATTTGATATTATATTTTTTTGTTATCTCTATTGCAGTATTTATATACTGTTTACATTCTTCAAAATTTGGTGGAACATAGTTTGCTAATTTTGTATTTTGCATAGGCCGAAACGGAGATATCATGGGAGATACTCCAATTTTGCATAAGGCCTCTATACCTTTTTTAAATGATTCAAGCGGCTCTAAACCTACAATTAGCATACTACGTACTTGTCCATCATTTCCAAAGACTTCTACAGCTTTTTGTAAAGCTTTTAGATATTCATTCCGTGAAATCATTCCTTTACCGGGCATTATTTCCTTTGAAATGATTTCGTCATAAATTTCGAGATTAAAAGCAATTTCGTTTGCACCCAATTTCTTATATTCTTGAATATCATTTAAATCTTGTGGTGGAAGACTCATGATATAAATTGGTTTATCTGTATGTATTCTAATTATTTTAAGAATATCCTTTATGAGTGTTGGCTCATATATTCTATCGTTTGAAGCGCCACCTATCATAATTTCCTTAAATTCAAAATTTTCTAGATAAAACAAAAAGGATTCCGTTATATCGTCTAAATCAAAATTATAGTATTCTTCATTTTTTGCATGACAAAAATGACAGCCTTTTCCATTTTGTTTAAACAAACATATTGAATTATGACGAATGCGAATACGCATATTATTGCGCTGCACCATTTTTGAATATAATAAACCGGAATGTGTTTTAACATTTGGGATAGAATCTTTTTTATCTACATATACAATACTTATATTTTTTTCAAGATAAAATAAATAAAAGTTTTTTTCTATATATTTTAAAGTAAATGGCGAGAAATCTATAAAAGGGATTTTAAGTGGACAATTTACTATTAAGTCATTAGAAAATCTAATATCAACAGCATCAAATGTTCCTTCTTGAATTCCACCACATTCCGTTAATGCAATCATAGCAGATATATCAATTTTAATTCCTTGTAATAATAAGGCTGTCTTTAGATTATTCCAATCCATATTAGATTTTATTGAACACCGTATTATTTCATTCGAAAGTAAATTTTGATAAATATTAATTTGATGATTTGGATTCAAACTTATTATATTTCTTTTAGAAATAAAACGAAACATATATCCTCTAAGTTGAATATTATTTTGTATATTTAAACCATCCATAAAATATTTATCGATATCTTTACAATTACATAATTTATTGAAATATTCTACAGCTATATTTTTACTATATTTTATCTTGTAATAGCTATAATTAATATTCAAATTTTCTAATTTTTTCTTTTCTATTTTAATTGGTTCATTAGAAAATGCCATTTCATTTAATTCATATAATGATGGAAGGTTGTTTTCAAATAATGTACGATTAATCAAAAAAGAGGAACCTTGAAATCTGGGATTTATTTCAATAAAATATAATTTATTGTTTTGAACAATAAAGTCTAAACCACAGATTCCCCTATAATTCATTTTTCCTAGTTTATTACCTATTTTTTTTGCACAATTATATAAATTATTAATAATTAATTTTGGAATTTTTTGTGCTTCGATATAGTCAGATCCTCTAAAAATCAACGGAGATTGATTTGGGTCAATTATCTGGATTGATGGTGAGAATATTATTTGATTAAATTTACCAACTAATATATGTATATTTATTGAATAACTATTTTTCAATAATGGTGAAACTAAATAAATATTGCACGGATTGAGTATGTTAGCTTTCATATTTTGATCTTTTTTAATTATGAAACTACCTAATCCGCCAGATGAATAATTATCTTGAATTACAAATTCATTTTCTTGTGGAAATAATTTTTTAAAATTAGAAAAGGTACATTCACTTCCAGTAACAGTACAAAATGATGGTACATCAATAAGATTTTGGGCCCATACACGAACTAATGTTTTGTTTGATAGCCAATCAAGCAATTCTCTTGAATTAATATTTAAAATATGCTCTTTGCATTCCGGAAATTTGTTTATGACTTCATATGCATAACTCTGGTTATAAAAAATAAAATTATATTTGTCTAATCTGTATTTTATATTTTTTATAATAAAATTTATAAACACATTTTTGTCATAAACACGTGAATGTTTTGAGCAACAATATATATTGCCATTTGTTCCATCTCCATAGAAGGTAATGGAACCATTAAAATAATGACCTGTATATGCCATATCTGACTGATACTTTCCAATGAACATTAAAAACATTTATTAATCCCTCCGCAATTATTTTGATTATTATTTGGGGCTAAAGAATACCTGTGTAATTTATAAAACTTATAGATGATATAATTTAAGTATTATTCATCCTTTAGATTGATAATATAAGATTATCCATCACTTATTTTCTTACTTTTCTTCCCCTCCAATCTATCCCCAATCCCATGCAAAATCAACCGTTTTGCATAAAACGACCATATATTGCAGAAAATGACCAAATTTCTCTTATTTTTCGATTGTATTCTTCCATTTTATAAATTCTAGAATATATACTAAGCAAGGCAGAATCCTGCTACGAAGATTCTATGCACAGCAAAAATGACCTTGTTAAAATCCATACCGGACTTATATCGGATCTATCTTGAAGTGCATCTAATAAATAATTTTAAGGAGAACAAATACAAATGACTACGACTCTTTTATCTACACACATTCAAAACTATCTCACCTACTGTAAGAACCAGAAGCGACTGGATGAGAAAACATTAAAAGCATACCGGATTGATCTGGCACAATTTGCACATGCACAAATTCCTTCTGACATCACAGATATCACTCCCGATATTTTAGAGGAATATGTCGCAGGTCTTCACGAACAATATAAACCAAGAACGGTAAAACGGAAAATTGCTTCATTAAAAACCTTCTTTCATTACCTGTTATATAAGGATTTTCTGCCTCAAAATCCATTCGATAAGCTTCAACTGCGTTTTCGCGAACCTATTATTTTACCAAAAACAATCCCATTAGCTACTGTCGAAACGCTTCTGTCTGTAGCACACAGACAGCAAACACTGGCTCCAACAGAATATCAACGAAAAAATGCATTAAGAGATACTGCCGTACTGGAACTACTCTTTGCAACGGGTATTCGAATCTCCGAGCTTTGCTCTCTTCACAATGATTCCATTGATCTGCAAGACGGAACAATTCTAATCTATGGAAAGGGATCAAAGGAACGCCGCATCCAGATTGGGAATGAATCTGTGCTTTGTATTTTGAAAAAATATAAGATAACTTTTCAAAAAGAAATACTCGCCTGCGATTCTTTCTTTGTTAATCAGGCGGCAACCCCCTTATCCGATCAGGCTGTGCGGCGCATGATAAATAAATACACAGAACTTGCATCTATTGATATGCATATTACACCGCATATGTTTCGTCATACATTTGCAACCAGCCTTTTGGATGCGGATGTAGATATTCGATATATACAGGAAATGCTTGGTCACAGTTCGATCACCATAACCGAAATATATACTCATGTAGCTGTCGCCAAACAGCGTAATATTCTGGCAACCAGACATCCTCGAAATCAATTCATGCTATAAACCATATAGCATATATCAAAAAAGATGATGCAGAATATATCAAACTTCAATATTAGATTTTCAAATCTAACCTTTGAAGCTGGTATATTCCACACCATCTTTTCACATTTCTTCCAGATCATCTCTAGTCTTCTGTCGATTCCTCTATAACACAGTCTGGAAATTTTGAATGAATAAACAATTTTTCTTCTTCCGACAGCTTACGCCATAAATTAACCTTTGATAAATTATTAAATTTGCAAATATCATTTATATGTTTACTTTGAACATCTGCATTCAAATCTATTGTCTCTGGATAAATCTCTGCTATTTCTTTCAAAGTAACGCCCTTCGCTTCTATTATCATTTTTATATCTTCTGTATCTGGATATACGTAGATTTGAAATGTATCTCCCCATCCACTATAAAAATAGAAATATAAATTTCTCTTTTCATTCGTATTGCTATAATATTCCTTTGCTATATTTTCGTATACTGATTTAAGCTCCGGTAAACATTTTTCAAATTTCTTTTTCATCCGAAAATCAATTACAATAGTACTATCATCCTCATCTGATATATACATACCTCTATATGACATCAGCTTATGGTAATCTTTCCAATCAGACCATACAATCAGTCTTAAACGTTTAAAATCCAGAAGAATAAAAATTAACCCTAAGAAAATAACAATGATTGAAAAGGCTGCTAGCCATTCTTTTTTCAATCGCATCCACCTCCACCTCTTATGTCATCTTACGATGTATCATGCAATTCAAATAATAATATACCCATACCTGCCATATAATTACCACGGAACCTTTTCTATTTCCCAATAATTGGATAAGTCACGAATCTCACAATCAGGGAATATGGACCATATATATTCTTTCCAATTTTCCGGCATTGTTTCCCTAAAGCACCACCAATCCTGCAAACTCTCCAACTGTTCAATGGATTTTAAATCATCGAATGACATTACTACACTTCCATCTGTATTTATAGATGTCATATCCGGAAATGCCTCTATAATCCTAGGTAATGTAATACCACGCCCATCTAACTGCGTAAAAGATATCATCTTTTTGTTGCTATCATAATTTGTAACCAAAAATGCTCTTCCTGCATAACCTTTAAACATAAATGATAATGAATATAATTGATATTCTTCTCCCATATAACTTCTTATCTTTGGTGCGAGAATATAGCTTATTTTAGCCATATTGTCTAAATTCCAGGTATCTGTCTTATCCTGGAAACGAACTATAATTCCAGCATATTGTTTATCTGTTTCCGATCTTATCTCTACATTATCCAGTTCCCAATCAGGTTCATACACTTCACTATATTGCCTCACAAAAACATTATATGGATTCTCTTCTTTTTCCGGCTTGTTATTGTTATAGCGAATAATACCACTAACCATAATAAGTATTACTACTACTATGCAGACTGGAATAAGCCATTTTTTTCTCTTCCTTATATTTTTCTTCAATAGATCCTCTCATTTCTTTAATATCTCTCTTCATCCCGAATTACACAATCCAAATAGCAAAGCATGCATGATTTAACCAAATCAATCAAATCATGCATACCTGTTATATAATTACCACGGAACCTTTTCTATTTCCCAGTAATTGGATAAGTCACGGATCTCACAATCAGGGAATATGGACCATATATATTCTTTCCAATTTTCCGGCATTGTATCTGAAAAGCACCACCAATCCTGTAAACTATCCAACTGTTCAATAGCTTTTAAATCATCGAATGACATTGCTACACTTCCGTCTGTGCTTATGGATGTCATATCCGGAAATGCCTCTATAATCTCTGCTAATGTGATATAATGCGATCTTTGATGATCAAAAGCAATCATTCTTTTATTTGTATCATAATATATAAATTGGAATATAGCTCCTGCATACCCTTCAAAGCTGATTACCAATGCATACGATTGATATTCTTCTCCCATATAACTTCTTATTTTGGGTGCAAGCGTATAACAGATATGTGCCATATCAGTTAAGTTCCATACATCATTTTCTCCCCAAAAACGTACTTTAATTCTTGCATATTCATAATCCGTTTCAGACGATATACCCACATTATCCAATTCCCAATCCGGCTCATATATATCACTATATTGCCTTACATAAATATTATATGGATTTTTTTCTTCTATCGGTCTGGTATAACGGACAATTCCAATAATGATTGCTATTATTATCGCACCCGCTATACAGACAGGAATGATCCATTTTATTCTTTTTTTCATCAGAATCTCCTCCCGATCATTCTATAGTAATATGTAAAATATTTGTCGCAACACTTCCCATAGAGGCATATACCTGCATGTAATTCATATATTCTGCATAATCAAGGTAATACTTTTCTCCCCATGACGATACCTGTAGCCAGATCCTATCTTCTATAGAATTTTTAATTACCCCTGTAACCGTAACATAATGATTATTAAATGTTGATCTGACCATATTGTAATTCTTCTCTCTTGGAATTTCAGAATCATTTTTATACATCGCTATATATAATCCATCTTCCTCCGCTTGTGCCTTATACTCTTTCTTTATTGCATTAGCGGACAAAGTCACAGGAATATCACATTCCAGCATTTTTTCTATCCGATTTAGTATTTTATCTGTCCAACTCCCCCAGTTTCCATGTATGCCAACATTATAAAACCAGTTATATTTATTAACACCATTTGCAATCGATATTCCATTAATTCCACTTACTACTTTTTCTCCAGCAAAATCAATATCTCTTACATGAAAAAAATTCTTTTCCATATAACTTATATACTCAATATAAGAATTATATTCTATTGCTCCATTATCAGTCCTGATAAGATCTGTCATATCCGTCGAATACTTACTATCTACACTCGCTAAATACAACAAGATATCACTTATAGAAATCAAACCACACCCATAGCTTCTAATTGTTGAATATTTCTCAATATTATTTTGTTTATATTCCTCTCCAAACCATCCCTGATTTCCACCATATGAAATTTGACTATTACCATCTTCGTCTATATAATTTACCGCTATATAATCGTGCTTCAACTCATAAATATGGACATCACTGAATAATGGATTGGAATGATATGTTCTTACCTCTTCATAATCTGTATAACCATCATTATCAGTATCCGGATTATTTGGGCTGGATTTCATGTAATAAAAATCAGCATTTTTAGGAACATTCAGTGTCATTATATTCGAAAACTGCTTATTTCGTCTTGTCGGATCCATCTCCTCTCCATCTGTCAATTTATCCCCATCAGTATCCTTTTTCTCTGGATCAGTATATACGATCATACCATACTGATTTCTCATTCCTTCTCGTTCTACTACATCAGGAATACCATCTTCATCCGTATCTATTTTAAATTCATCTGGAAGTTCACTACTGCCTCCGGCTAATCCAGACTCATTTTCCGGAAGTTCACCAATTTTCATTTTTGAAATCAACTCATCTACATTGTCACGGTTAACCTCTTCTACTTTATAAAATTGTCCACCTGTTGCCTGTGATGCTTTAATAAGTGGTGCCGCATACGCATAATCTCCTATCATCAGCGTATCAATTCGAATATTTTCTTTTTTTGCTAATGCTAGTGTATTCTCTGAAATATTCCCTATATTGCCACCACAAACCAATATAATTCTTCGATCCGGAATGACAGTATTGCCGAGTTTGGCATCTTCCCTTGCCGTTACTATATAATCCCAAACTATCATATTAACATTATCATTTCCATTCATCTGTGCGTCTGCATCATCATATCCCCAGTCAGCCCTCAGATAAACTCCAAGCTCACTTCCATTTATTCTATCACTAAGATATTTCTTAGGATTCTCCTTCAATTCATTATTAAGAAGATAATCATACATGCCAGATCCCCACTGCTTATTTGAATGGTAAAGACCACAATCACACACATATCCCACCCGATCGTTTTCATGCATGGTGTTAATTGCTGCATTTATAATCTGTCTGGTTTGAGATATATAATTCACATGATACTCTGTTAATTGCTTTCCCTTTATATCTTCTGTATTTCCTGCTGTGTCTTTCAGCACTGTTGGAACCGCACCAAAAAAATACATATATGTATAACATGCATCTGCCCTACTTTGTTGTCTTTCCTCATAGGGGAACTTATGCTTCCATATCTCCGCCCATTTTTTTGCATCTACCAACATATATTTACTAAAATGTGTTGTCTCCGTACTAACGATCCCAGTCTCAGCGTCATGCTCTGTCTCCAGCTCAACCATCTGTTTATTATCCTCATCATACCATAAAAACAGGAGGTCATCAAACTCTGTTTCTCCAAGCTTTGTCTGATCGACCTTATAAGAAAGTGTCGCCGTTTCAAATGTACATGTTGTTGTTATCTCAAATGGTTCACCCACCAGACCTGCTACATTTGAACATCCATAATCTGTATCCATTATACTTTCAATTGTTGTTGATGCCGTAAGGCTGCCGGATGTCACCATATCCACCTGAATCTCTGTAACAGCACACTCCTTATTCTCAACCTCATATGTAACACTCTGTTCAATCCGTTCTTTTCCATCAGGGATTCCATTTTCATCGGTATCCGGCTTTGTAGGATCAAATCCCATTGCCGGTTCATCCCCATCGATCAAACCATCTCCATCCGTATCCGGTTTTAATGGATCTGTTCCATATACCAGAACTTCATCTCCATCGGACAGCCCATCCTCATCCGTATCTGACTCCCATGGAAGTGTTCCGTACAGATATTCCTGTGCATTATTCAAACCATCACCATCAAAATCCTCCTCCGCATCGCTAATGCCATTTTCATCGGTATCTGGTTCAGTTAATGATGTTCCAAGCTGTAAAAACTCGTAATAATCATCCAATCCATCTCCATCAGTATCTGAAAGAATCTTGTCACTGCCAATCAATTCTTCCAGTTCATCCGGTAACCCATCCTCATCAGTATCCAGATAAGAGTTCCAATTATCAAAATCACTCATCAATTCCTCATATCTTTTCTGTTTCGCATCCCAATCCTCTGTTGTCGTTTCCGTACTACTATCTTCTGTTGTATTTTCTTCGGTACTGTTGTCCTCTGTTGTTTCTTCTGAACTATTTTCTTCAGTAGTAACATCTGGAAGCTCTCTTCCCTCCAGATATTTTCTCTCATCATCCGGTATGTCTGGTAATTCAGACTCTGTGCCTACAAACTCTGCCATTTAGCTACTATAATTTACATTTACACTACTACTTATGATCGTAACTGTTTCCGCTATTACAATAATGTTATTTAATCCCAGATTCTGTGCCTGTATCTTCACATGTCCAAATGGTGCGTAGATCAAGCCACTCAGATTCACATTTGTACTGTCAATAATGATATCTCCATATTTGGAATAGATAACAGAATTATTTGTATTTTTCACCTCTCCGGTAAGCGTTATGGTTTCCAATGCCTTAATTGCCGTATTTAGGTTAATATTTCCCTCCAGATTCATCTCTCCGGATGCCGCAACCGGAGTACTGATATTGATATTCGTCTCCCCTAAAACATAGTCTCCTTCACATGCCACATAATCGGTACCAGTAAAATATGCATCATCTATTGCATGAAACAAATACATCATGGATTCCTCTGCTGATTCTTTTTTTGTTCCATTAATTTGAAGATTTCCCGATGCTGATATCGTTCCATTCGTCACCATATCACCATTCAAGCAGAAATTATCTGCATTTATCGTAATTGCTCCTTCCGTCTGTGCTGATGCAAATATAGTATATGGATACCTGGTCTTCTCCTCAGCCTTTGCTGGCAATATCGTCATGCTGCCTGCCACCATTGCTCCAGCAGCAATAACCGCTGTTATCTGTTTCCATTTTCTTCTCCAATTCATAATAAATACCCTCCCATGTATTGATCCTTTTTCTTTTGTTACTTAATTATTTTTTGTTTCCTCCTTTTCATGCACTATACTGTTTTATCCCCCTCCAAACAACCCACTTTGCAGAAAACGACAATATATTGCAGAAAATGACCAAACTCACGTAAATCAATATGAAATTTCTTCATTTAAACCCCAGATAGTGTAACAAACAAAAAAAGCAACATCCATGCAGTAACCACTTAAGACTTTCTTACGAAACCTTAAGGTTGCTGCATGGATGTTGTTTTTTATAATCTCTGTTCACTTATCAATATTTATATGCTGTAAATGCTTCCTCTACTTCCTTATATCTGGCTTTCGGTATCGAAATAATATCACCATTATGAAGCGTAACTTCATATCTTGATACCTGCCTGATATGCTGCAAATTTACCAGATAACTTTGATGCACCCGGATAAAATGATATGACTTCAGCTCTGCTTCCAGATCATTCATGGTGCCATACCTGGTATATATCCGAACTTTCCCATTTTCTATAATATGGAACTCCAGTTTATGTAATTTACTTTCAATATATAAAATGTGATTGAATAAAACCTCTGTCTGCCCTTCTTTAAATGTAAATTTCTTTCTGGCAGTATGCGGTTCCCGTTTATCCAGAACTGCATCCAGACATTCTTCCACACAAGTTGTATTGGTATCAAGGAATATAATAGAATTTTCAGGAAGGGATTCTCCCTCACACAGGAACATCTCTCCTGAATCGAATGTATCAATTGTATATAAGATCTCTTTTGTATCCAGATAATTCTCTATGGATGTCCGCATCTGATCGCGGCATTTCTTTTCACCATTACATATGGCAATCTTCATCATATGTCCCCCTCTTTTTCGCATAATGCATTATGTCTGTAAACAATATAATATAAGATTTTCGCCCATAAATCAATCGTCTGCTCTTTTTATTCAACAAAAAACAACATCAACATGCCAGCCATAAGACTACCTTCTGATAATCTTATTTTTAACATATTGATGTTGCTTTTATATGTCCTCTATTCGATTATTTATTACTTATTCTTCACCCAGATATTTGTCGATGCTGACCAGCTTTACGCAAAGAACAAAGATCTTTGAAGCTGCTTCCATCTCCTCAACAGATGGGAAGGATGGGGCGATACGGATATTGCTGTCTTTTGGATCTTTACCATATGGATATGTTGCACCTGCGCCTGTCAGAACAACTCCTGCATCCTTACACATTGCTACGATCTTCTTTGCACAGCCCTCTAATGCATCAAACGAAATGAAATATCCACCAACCGGTCTAACCCATGAACCGATCTCAAGTCCTGCAAGCTCCTTATCGAATTCATTCAGAACTGCTTCAAACTTTGGTCTTAAGATATCTGCATGCTTCTCCATATGAGCCTTCATGCCATCGATATTCTTAAAGAATCTTGTATGACGAAGCTGGTTGATCTTATCATGTCCGATTGTCTGAACGGTAAGCTGCTTCTTGATAAATTCAACATTTCTTGGAGATGTTGCAATTGCTGCTACACCGGAGCCAGGGAATGTGATCTTGGAAGTAGAGCCAAACATGTATACCATATCCGGATTTCCGGCTTTCTCACATTCATCTATGATATTTAAAATCTCTGCCTGCTTGTCCTTATATAAATGATGGATGCAGTATGCGTTATCCCAGAAGATTCTGAAGTCTTCTGCTGCAGGCTTTAATGCTGCAAAACGTCTTACTACTTCATCTGAATAAACGATTCCTGTTGGATTTGAATACTTTGGTACACACCAGATTCCCTTTACCGCAGGATCGTTATTTACATATTCCTCTACGAGATCCATGTCCGGACCATCCTCTAATAAAGGAATATTGATCATTTCGATTCCGAAGAATTCTGTAATCTTGAAATGTCTGTCATATCCCGGTACAGGACAAAGGAACTTCACCTTGTCCAGCTTACACCATGGAGTAGAACCATTTACACCATGTGTCATGGAACGTGATACTGTATCATACATTACATTTAAGCTGGAGTTACCATATACGATGATATTCTCCTTCTTAACTTCCATCATATCTGCCATAAGCTGACGGCACTCACCGATACCATCCAGATCTCCGTAGTTTCTGGTATCGTTTCCTAACAAAGTTCTCATATCCGAAGAACTATTGATCTCATCCAACATTCCCATCGACAATGCAAGCTGTGAGAATCCAGGCTTACCTCTTGCCATGTTCAGACTCAGACCTTTTGCCTGTTCTTCCTTATACTCCTCCAAAAGAGCGGCTTTTAAAGTCAATAATTCATCTTTACTCATATCTTTGTATTTCTTCATTCTACATACCTGTGCCTTTCACTTATTCTATTCCGGTTAAATCAGTTATGTCCTGTAAAATTCCTATTAGCTATTTTAAAACATTTTTCAAAAAAGGCAAGCCTATAATTGAAAGTTCTTGTCTATTTCGTTTCAAATATCAACTATTTTATTGAATTTTCTTTATTTTATTCTGTTTTTTCTGCAAAAATCGTATTTTTCTCCATTTTTTTATATATGACTTGTTTTCATAAAGTAATATGCAAACAAAATGACACCGGTCAGACTCTCTCCAACCGATGCCATCTTATATGTATTTACGAATTGATACTTTTACAAGCTTTCATCTTAGTATATGGAACTAAAATCCAGATACCATTTTCCGCCTCTCTTATAGACATACATAGTGAAATCATTCTCGATATCATCATCCTTGCCCTTTACCTTGACCGTGCCTTCCACGCGTGCAACCTGGCTGACCTTGATATCGTATTCATCTTCATAGTCTTCCTGCTTATCTTCCAGCTTGCTGCCTTTTAACTTCTTAACCTTCTTGAACTTAACCTTGATGCTCTTTACTTTACCAACCTGGTTTTCGAGAGATTCACCTGACCATTCCAGAATCTGATCTAACTTATCGATCATTTCATCTTTATCCATATCTTCTTCGTCCTTCGTATATTTAAGGACTTTCTTATCAATCAGCTTATACAGCTTCTTACCGCTCTGCTTTTCTACTGCATTTACATAAGCCTTAACAACTGCCTTTGGGCTCTGCTTACCGTGACCAGCAATTCCACCGATAATGTTAAAGATCAGGATCAATGCAACAACTGCTGCCGCCGCAATAATAACGATCTTCTTATTATTCACAATCGCATTCTTTACTTTATCAAATCCACCGCCTGCCGGCTTATTACCCTGTGGCTGCTGTCCATACTGTCCACCATATGCCTGCTGGTTTGGATCATAATACTGCTGTCCGCCGTATGCCTGCTGGTTCGGATCATAATACTGCTGTCCGCCATATGCCTGCTGATTCGGATCATAATACTGCTGTCCGCCGTATGCCTGCTGATTTGGATTCATATTCTGAGCTGCTCCATCCGGCTGTCCGGCATTTGTGCCATTTTGCTGATTTCCATTCATATTCTCGTCCATGTTACTCTCCTTTATAATTCAGACTAAATTTCATCTGACAGCCTCATCTGCCAGATAGCCCATCGATAACACAATATATTCATTATCGACAAAATTTATTCTACCATCTAAAATCTCAACAGACAATATATTTCTAAAATTTTTGCTAAGGAAATGCCACACTTGTATATGCTCCAACCCCAAAATTCAGATACAACATTTCTGCTCTATCTGGATTTCCACGAAAAAAAAGAGATAACATAACTGCTATCTCTCTTTTCTTCGGCAATCTCCTACCAGTCATTCAGGCTCTCCATCTTGTCGAGCTGGTTCTGGATCAGTGAAACTACCATATCTCTTATCTCATAGGTCTTCATATCTGCAAATGTCTCATATGGGATCGGTGGCAGAAAATGAAGCTGTGTAATAACCTTTCGGAAAGATTTTCCTTCGAATGGTTTAAATGAATCATATAATACAACCGGCACGATCGGGCATTTTGCCTTCTGTGCGATCTTGAAGCTTCCCGGCAGGAAGCCTCTCAGAGAATTATGGTTATGGTTATATCCGCCTTCCGGGAAAAGAATATATCGTCTTCCCGCTTTGATCTCTGTCGCAACGTCATTAATTACCTGAACCTGCTGCCTGAGATCGGTTTTATCCAGACGCTTTGCCTTTAACAGCTCACACAACTGCGTGACGATAAACAAATGTGATCGCTTCGCATCCATTACATATGTGCATGGCTTTTCATGTACGCTTATAACACCGAGTGCATCGTACTTGCCCTGATGATTGGCAAACATGATATATCCGCCTTCCGTCGGCAGATTCTCCATGCCGGATGCAACCGTCTCGATACGCCCTCTTTTCTTTACATGCTCGATCATAACCTGTGCCATTCTGTAGCATGTCTCCTCATCATATTTCTCACCATGTCTGGCATAATATGACATCTTCGGAACATAATACAAAATCAGAAAAAAACAGGAAATGATCACTATAAAAAATCTAACCATCTACCTAAATCCCCTGAATTTACAACTCTCTGTCCAAAAGTACTGCAATATCCAACAACTGTTTTTTTGATCCGGTGCGATCCGCACCGGATCCGGCCATTTATAAATCTCTACCCGTTACCTTTAATCGCATTAACGCTCTGGAAAGAGATGCTTCTGTCTGTTTGTACTCTTTCAGACTTTCCTTCTGTCTCAAACGCTCTTTCGCACGTTCAAGTGCCTGTTCAGCACGGACTCTGTCGATATCCTCCGGACGTTCTGCAGAATCCACCAGCATCGTTACACGGTTATTTACGATCTGGGTAAATCCCCCCCCGACAACACCAAGAATCTTCTTTCCATCCGGTGTATCAATTCGGATCTCCCCGATACTGGTTGCAATGATCATATTCTCATGGTGAGGAAGGACTGCCATCTCACCATCTTCCAAAGGCAATACAAACTTCGTAACCTTATCATCAAAAAATACTTTATTACTTGATATGACTCTCAGGTAAAATGTATTCATGTCTGTCTGCCTCCTTTATCCTACTGTCCCTTTGCGGCTTTTTCTTTGACTTCTTCGATTCCGCCTACGTTAAAGAATGCCCACTCAGGATATTCATCCATCTCACCGTCTAAGATAGCCTTAAAGCCCTTTACTGTTTCTTTAAGAGGTACATATTTTCCCGGAACACCTGTAAAGTTCTCTGCTACATGGAATGGCTGTGATAAGAACTTCTGCACCTTACGTGCTCTTGTAACCGTAATCTTATCTTCCTCTGATAATTCTTCCATACCAAGAATTGCGATGATATCCTGTAATTCTCTGTATTTCTGAAGAATCTCCTGAACGCCTCTGGCTACATTATAATGTTCTTCACCGACAACGTCCACCTCCAGAATACGGGAATTGGATTCCAGAGGATCAACAGCAGGATAGATACCCTGTTCTACGATCTTTCTGGAAAGAACGGTTGTCGCATCCAGATGCGCAAATGTAGTTGCCGGAGCCGGGTCTGTCAGGTCATCGGCAGGCACATAAACTGCCTGTACGGATGTAACGGATCCTGACTTTGTAGAAGCGATTCGCTCCTGCAACTCACCAAGCTCATTTGCCAGAGTTGGCTGATAACCAACTGCGGATGGCATACGTCCAAGCAGGGAAGAAACCTCTGATCCTGCCTGTACAAAACGAAAGATATTATCTATAAATAATAACACATCCTGATGATTTACGTCACGGAAATATTCTGCCATCGTAAGTCCTGTTTCCGCAACACGCATTCTTGCTCCAGGTGGCTCGTTCATCTGTCCAAACACTAAGGCTGTCTTGGACAATACCCCTGACTCTTTCATCTCTGTCCAGAGGTCATTACCCTCTCTGGAACGCTCACCGACACCGGTGAAGATAGAATATCCGCCATGCTCTGTTGCTACATTCTGGATCAGCTCCTGGATCAGAACGGTCTTACCTACACCGGCACCACCGAACAGACCGATCTTACCACCTTTGGCATATGGGGCAAGAAGATCGATAACCTTGATACCTGTTTCGAGAATCTCAACAACAGGGCTCTGATCCTCAAATGACGGAGGATCTCTGTGGATGACCCAGTGCTCTGTATCTGCCAGATTCGGTCCACCGTCCAGAGTGTCACCGGTTACATTAAATAATCTGCCAAGGGTATCTGTACCAACCGGAACCTTGATTCCTGATCCTGTCGGAACAACCTCCATATCTCTGGATAAGCCCTCGCTTGCTGCCAGCATGATGCATCTGACGGTATTATTTCCGATGTGCTGTGCAGCTTCCATTATGCATTTCTTTCCATGATTATCAACTTCCAGAGCATCCTTGATGTTTGGTAAATCATTATCCGGAAATTCTACGTCTACAACAGGTCCCATGACCTGTACTATTTTACCGTTTTTCAAAACATCAGACCTCCTATTTCTTATTCTGCAGAGCCTTCGCACCACCAACTACCTCGGTGATCTCCTGCGTGATCGCAGCCTGTCTGGCTCTGTTGTATTTAATACTGAGATCAGCTAACATATCTTTCGCACTTCTGGTTGCAGAATCCATTGCCATCATTCGGGAATTCTGTTCACTACAGAAGGATTCAACCAGTGCTCCATATATGAAACCTGTAATATAATTCGGAACAATTCGATCCATGACCGCTCTCGGAGAAGGTTCAATGATGATCTCCTCATGATAGACATCCGCCTGTGAGATCTTGAAATCCATCTTTCTGAACGGAAGAAGCTGGATCATCTCCGGCTCTGCCGTTACACTGTTTATCATCTTCGTATAAATGATATAGACTTCATCGATCTTACCGCTTTCGTAATTCTCCAGCATCTTATCCGCAATAACCCTCGCTCTGTGAAGACTTGGGTTCTGTGCTGTATACTGGAAATGAATATCAACCGGCACATTCTTCCTTGCAAAATAATGTCTTCCCACCTGTCCGACAACGTATAATTCGCTGTCCGGGTGGTTTGCCAGTTCTTCTTCTGCGATCTTAATGATATTATGGTTATATGCACCTGCCATGCCCTTATCGGCTGTAACTACAATATAACCTCTTTTCGGATTTTCCTTCTTTTCATCGTCTTCATTTTCGAAATAAAGATGATCCATATCAGGAAGATGTCGTAACAGTCGTGCCAGAGAAACCTGTAAAGTATAGAAATACGGTTCCGTATTCTCCAGATCCTTCTTCGCTTTTTTCAGTTTGGAAGAAGAAATCATGTACATGGCATTTGTGATCTTCATTGTATCCTTAATGCTTTTTATTCTGTTTTGGATTTCTTTGGTACTTGCCAATTACTCCACCCTCTTCATAAACTCTTTTCCTGCTTCAAGAATATGTTCTTTCAGATCATCTGTCAGAACCTTTCCTTCTTCAATCTCTTTGATAACATCCGGTTCTGCATCCTTGAAATATGCAAGCATATCCATCTGTGTCTGCTTTACTTTCTTGATATCTACATTTAAGAACAGCTTATTTGTTGCTGCAACCAGTGTAATAACCTGCTCTGCCATACTAAGCGGATGACATAACGGCTGCTTTAACAGCTCCATCAGTCCCTTACCATAAGTAAGCTGCTCCTTTGTATTCTCATCCAGATCGGAACTGAACTGGGTGAATACTTCCATCTCACGGAACTGTGCAAGATCGATACGGACGGTACCGGTTGCTTTCTTCATAGCCTTGGTCTGCGCTGCACCACCGACACGGGATACGGACAATCCTACATTTACCGCAGGACGCATACCTGAGAAAAACAGATCACTCTCAAGGAAGATCTGACCATCTGTGATGGAAATAACGTTTGTAGGAATATATGCGGAAAGGTCACCTGCCTGTGTCTCAATGATAGGAAGTGCAGTGATAGAACCACCGCCGGCCTTTTCATTCAGACGGCTGGAACGCTCCAGTAATCTGGAATGGAGATAGAATACATCTCCAGGATAAGCCTCACGTCCTGGTGAACGTTCCAGAAGCAGTGACAGTGCACGATATGCAACCGCATGCTTGGATAAATCATCATAAACCATTAATACATCTTTTCCCTTATACATAAAGTACTCAGCAAGTGCAGTACCTGCATAAGGAACAATATACTGAAGCGGTGCACAGTCACTGGCTGTAGAGGAGAATACTGTTGTATAGTCCATAGCACCATGTTTCTCCAGAGTAGATACGATCTTAGCTACTGTGGAAGCTTTCTGTCCGATTGCAACATAGATACAGATTACATCTTTGCCTTTCTGGTTCAGAATGGTATCCAGTGCAACGGAAGTCTTACCTGTCTGTCTGTCACCGATGATCAGCTCACGCTGGCCACGGCCGATGGGGAACATGGAGTCAATAGAAAGAATACCTGTTTCCAGAGGAACTGTTACAGATTTTCTGTCAATAATTCCAGGTGCCGGATTCTCTACCGGACGATACCCGTCTGCCTTGATCTCACCTTTACCATCGATTGGCGCTCCCAGAGCGTTTACGATCCTTCCGATAAAAGCGTCACCTACAGGCACACCTGCCTGCTTCTGGGTTCTTGCTACCTTTGTTCCTTCTTTGATCCCTGTATCTTTACCGAACAGGATACATCCGATGCTGTTTGCACGGATATCCTGAACCATACCTTTCAGACCATTCTCAAAGGTTACAACCTCGCCATACATAGCATGATCAATACCATGTACCGTGGCGATACCATCTCCGACGGAGATGACTGTTCCTACTTCCTGGTCCTTGCTGATTTCGTCATAATTCTTAATTTCTTCTTTCAGAATCGAAATGATTTCATCTGGATTCATTGCAGCCAACTTTTATTCACCTCCGTGTCAATTTCTGTCTTAAATTGTTATAACGTCCGCGGAGACTCCAGTCGAACTCTTTGTCTCCGGCAGAAAGAATGAAGCCTCCGATCAAAGATTTGTCTTCTCTGAGAGTAAGGATTACTTCCTTTGCTCCAAATTCCCTGCGAAGGAAATCTTCCATCTTCTCTTTCTGGGCTTCTTCCGGTTTTGTTACATATGTGAGAACAGCTTTCAGGATTCCTTTCTGCTTGCGGCTGTAATTGCCATATGCTTCCAGGATATCATAAATGCTGCTGATTTTCTGATATTTACAGGTCACCTTCAGGAAATTTTTCATCTCCTGTGGGAATACCCTGTCAATTACATGTTCTTTTTCTTTTAAAGAAACCAGCGGATTCTCAAGAGCACCCTTTAACTGCGGGGTACTCCTGAAAATCTTTTCTGTCTCCAAAACAGCTTCTTCCGGGACAGAAAGCTCATATAATGCTTTTGCATAATTAATGCTTGTTTCCGTCATTGGAATCACCTGCCTCTTTTATAAACTGGTCATAAAGGGACAAATCCTGCTGACTGCTGTTTTTCTCTCCCATGATCTTTGAGGCTGCATCCAGCGCGATCTCTGCCACTCTGCTTTCCATAGCCTTCATAGCATTTTCCTGCTCTGTCCTGATATCTGCCTTTGCTTTGTCAAGCATTGCACCAGCCTGTGTGTTTGCATCTTTTACAATACGCTCAGCCTGTACTTTTGCCTCATCCTTTGCCTGGTTTACAATACGCATGGATTCGTCTTTCGCAGATTTCAGTGCATCTTCATATTTGCCTTTCAGTTCATATGCCTGTTCTTCTGTATCTTTGGCACTTGCGAACTGCTGGTCGATCATGTTTTTTCTCTGCTCCATCACATTGAGGATCGGACCAAATAAGAACTTTTTCATTAAAAGATAAAGAACAATCAGGTTAATAATTGTAAAGACCAGGTTGATGTTAATCTCGATCACCTGTCCCACCTGCCTTTCTTAGTTATTCTTTATCCATTAATTAGCCAAGCATGATAACGATCAGAAGACCGATAACGAAACCGTAAATAGCTGTTGCCTCGGCAAGGGCACATCCTAAAAGAAGGGATTTGCTGATCTTGCTTTCTGCTTCCGGCTGTCTTGCGATTGCTTCTACTGCTTTAGATGTTGCCATACCAATACCGATACCAGCGCCAATACCTGTTAAAACTGCGATTCCTGCTCCAATAGCTACTAACATAACTTTTTCCTCCTGTTGTTTAACTGAAATAAACTAAATATTACAAATCTTTCTTCACAATATGCTATCCTGTCGATATTCCGATGAGATCATTTGATGCCTGTACAACAGATGTCTGTACCAACGGTTGTTTATGACCGTTATGACCCACCGAATATCCGGGCAGCATTTAAGTGCTGTTCATAACTGCTGTCTTATCCCTTATGTCCCGCGTCTCAGGTCTTATATAGGTGTCATATTCCTGTATGAACAGTAATCTTTTTTATTCAATAGCTTCTTTGATAAATAAAGAAGTTAAGAATACAAATACATACGCCTGAATGAATCCGTCAAAGAAATCAAAATACAGGCTGAATGGAATAGGAAGAACTGCCGGGCATATAAACTCAAGAAGTTTCATAACCACATAGCTTCCTAACACATTACCAAAAAGTCGCATACAAAGTGATGTCGGTCGAATAACGACCTCCAGAATATTAATCGGCAGCATAATCGGTGCCGGCTCTGCGAAGCTTTTAAGAAAGCCTTTCAGACCTTTCTTATGGAATCCTGCATACTCGATCAGAAAAATACTTGTGATTGCAAGACCAATCGTACAGTTTAAATCCTTTGTAGGCGGTACAAATCCAAACACACCGAAAATGTTTGCAATTCCAATGTAAATGACAACTGTCATCAGATAGGGAATATACATTTTTCCCTCTTCTCCAAGGATATCCTTAAAGAAGTTATGAAGAAAACTGACACCGGTTTCCAGCAAAAGCTGTTTCTTACCGGGGTTTTCCACACTCAGGTTTCTTACGAGCACCAATGACAAAATTAAAAGCACTGCCATGATCACCCATGTCACTGCTACTGACTCTGCAACTGGTATTCCTCCAAACACCGGTATGGTAAAAACTGTCTTACATTGAAGTTCTTCCATTAACGTGTCTGCTAAATTACCCGTTTCTTTTCCCTCCTTTTTCTATTTAAATCTCCGGAAGATATTCTGGCTTTTTATGCTGTCTGCCTCAGATGCCTCAGCCAGGATTCCTAAACTTATGTCTGTAAAATATTTCATAAGCTTTCCATCGATTCAAGATTTTGAGATTATTATATTAAAATCCGTTAAAAAGTCAACAATTATTTTGACTATTTCTGGCAAAAATAGATTTTCTTTTTGTGCATTTCATCCAGACATTTTGATTGAAAAATAGATTTTCATAATTTTTTTAATGCATTTTCACGAAAAAAAGGCAATTTTCATTGACCGAACTGTAAGCAGATGATATTATTTTATATGGTTTTTATATAAATTTTATATCTCTGCACTTACCAATCCTTATATTGGTAATACCAAACAGGAGGTTTTTTATGCAAATCATTTGTCTGGGAGACAGCATTACGGACTGTAATCATTTATTTGAAGATTTTCCTCTGGGAAATGGGTATGTACAGATACTCTCAGAAATGTTCCGTAATCAGACTTCTTCTTTCTCCATATCCGGAGATACTATCGGACGCTCATCAAGCGCTGTACAGTTAACAGATAAATCAATAGGTGCCATACATTTCAGGAACTGTGGCATAGATGGCTTCACTGTGACAAGAGTCCTTGAAAATATCCGCCAACACCGTATTTCTTTGCATCACTCTCCTGTTGTAACTCTGCTGATCGGCATCAATGATATCGGTCTGATAATGAACACAGACCGGACGGCTTCTCAGAAAGAACAGATGATGAGAGAGTTTGCCACTCATTACAATGAATTATTGAATCTGCTCACTGCAGATGCCAGGCAGGTAATCCTTATGGAACCCTTTATCTTTCCACATCCGGAAGAATATGAGACATGGATTCCCTATGTCCATACCATGTCTGATATTATCCGACAGCTCTCTGTCAGATTCAGACTTCCATTTCTGCCTCTGCATGACTATTTTAATAAGGAAGCAACTCAATCGGGATTTGATACCATAACAACAGACGGGATTCATCTTACTTTGTATGGACATAAGCTTCTGGCCGAGAAACTGTTCCCTCTCCTCCAAAGCATTGATAACAATCCCTGAACAGATAAGCTATTGCGCATTTTCCCGGAACTTTGTATAATAAATCACTGTCCTCGCTCATATCTGCGGACTTATTATGGAAAGGAGTCTTCCTTATATTATGGAAACTACAATTAAACAGATTGAAGATATGTCTCTGAATGCCTGGCCATCTCACAAGATGGAATTATACGACGGCTGGATCCTGAGATTTTCTTATTTTTATACACACAGAACCAACAGCGTAGAACAGTTCGGCAATTCCACCCTCACCTGGCGGGAAAAAATCCCATATTGTGAAAGCGTATATAAGCGTCTGGGAACCCCCGCTGTATTTAAGATCAGTCCTCTTGTCTCTCCTGACTTTGATTATGTTCTGGAAAACCGTGGATATGCTATCCAGCATACCACCAATGTCATGGCAATGAGCATGAACGCCGCACGGCTGGATGCTCCATATCCTGATGTAACCTTCTGTGACAATATTCCCTCCGAATGGATTGAAAGTCTGTTCCGTTTAAAAAACACCACCAATCCCATCCACCGGAAGGTTGTTCCATCTATGTATCAGGCAATCCTCAAGGAAACCATCTGTGCTTCCATCCGCATGGACAACCAGATCATCGCAACCGGACTTGGTATTCTGGACAGAGATTATATCGGCATCTATGCCATCCATGTCAAAGAAGAATACCGCAAACATGGCTATGCCCGTCAGATCTGCACCGGACTTCTGAAAGAAGGAATGAAAAAAGGTGCACAGAATGCATATCTTCAGGTTGTAGAAGGAAATGACAATGCCCGCGCTCTTTATAAATCGCTGGGGTTTCATCAGCTATACACCTACTGGTTCCGCGTGCAGCCGGATGAAAACGGAAATTTCCCGCCTGAGAAATAAAAAAGAACTATCTGTAAAGCATTTTCATTTTCTGCTTTTACAGATAGTTCTTAATTTTTATAGATTTTAACTTTTCTTTTTCGGGGAATCAGTTGATTCATTTAACATAGTTCGCGCCAACTATGTTGTATATCATTCTAAAAAATTCTTTACGCAAGATGTGCGTCACAATTTGTGGGAGATTT